>Ga0307517_10000093_pt1 | contig 128103 bp, 96 predicted proteins | sample 23_EM_MG_FD_194515 | JGI IMG/M metagenome (GOLD analysis project Ga0307517, IMG submission 194515) | Populus trichocarpa ectomycorrhiza microbial communities from riparian zone in the Pacific Northwest, United States - 23_EM | ecosystem: Host-associated > Plants > Roots > Unclassified | place... | reverse complement strand
AGAACCAGAACTCCTACCAAATCTGCTCTCTACTCCTCACCAAGCGTGCCTCGCAACCCCCCTCGCACTTGCGCAGTATTATCCACATAGAATAGATTGTGCCCCTGGCGTTCACATTTTGAACAAGCATTAGCGCGTATGCATCACATACGGTGTTCCCAACCGTCCCGGGCGGTCAAAGTGCAGGATGGCGGGCCCTAGAGGGTGAGACATATGTGTTTAGGATACCGGTAGGGGGACAACCAGGGACTGTAGAGGACGGCAGGAAATAGTGAGGGACGGCAGGGGACGGTGGGGGACTGTTGGAGATGTAGGCTGCGGGGCAATGATTTATGGTGAGGATTTTGCGCATCAGAGTGAAACCGGTTAAGTGGAGATGAAGATTATGATTGATAGTGATAACTTGAGGGGAAGGAGAGGCTTGAGGAATGTTGTGTACAGGAAGGTGTTTAGCAAGAAAAAGTGATAAGGAAAGAGAAACGAGTGGGGTGAAAACATCTTCCTAGCTTGCGCGTCCTTTGACTAGTGCGTACGTATGACTCAGCGAGATCAGAGTGAGGCCATTAAACTGTCATTTCCAACAGGGGCGGCCGGTGGCGGCGCGAATGATGTTTCATGATGCGATAATGATTGGTTCGGAGGGGGATGATTTCAACTTGGGCTAGGACTATAGCCCCCTACAGTCCGCCCGGTCCTCACCTTCCCGGTAGTAGTCCGCCCTGTCCTGTCCCCCAAAGTCGGAGGGACTGGGCGGCTGGGAACACTGCAGAGACTACCCTCCCCGGTAGAAGCTGCCCCAAGGCCGCGGAATTCCTACTACCCTAATCGTACGGGTTGCGAGACTAGCGGGAAAGAGAGCTTGTGCCACTTGCCGAAAGGCTACTCACCAATTCAGAGCTCTTTCTTAATCAAGTGAGGAAGCACCCAGGAAATCCAATCCGAGTTTTTCCTACTCCCATGCCCGCCACGCCTCCTTCCAAGTTGGCAGTGGAATCATCGCAAAGCACCCAGCCCCGTACCACTCCATCTACTGGTAAATTAGAGGAGAGAGGGAAAGTGGGATAATGGTGTCTTCCTTTTGGGTGTCGTGGTGTCTGTTTGGTTGGAATTAATGGAGTGCGACGATAAACTATGGTACGCGTTGAGCTGGATTACTGCTTGGCAAACTTATGATGAAGATACTGTTACCCAAGATAGCAGCTTGGGTTTCCGTTGGTTTCCCTTCTCTGGGGGTGTATAGATATCTGGTGGATGGTTGCCAAAACGGTCACTTACTATGCCGTGATTCTCTTCTATGATATATACACCATATTCGGCCATAGCCATAATGATCAGAAACCGAAATCCCCTGTTAAAAGGACGTGGTTGATTCGGGAAGTTACAGGAGTTTCAGAGATTGTTCATGGGTATAATGGATTGTCCTAATGCGTTACCTGCTTTCGGAAGATGCCATGCCCACGTCTCTTTCTTTTGTTACCACGGCTGTGAGGGGTACGGACACGCAGTGGAATACAGACATCTTGCGAGGTATGGAGGTAAGTGTAGCGATCTAGAGAAGGATCTGGGCGGGTTACCTGTGTCCGTTTATACACCCTATCTTTGCAGTTAGTTTACTTTTAAACCAGCTCGAACAAAGTTATGCAAGCCCCATCTCCTACCTCTCCTATACAATGCCTGAGTTCCAAGAAAGTCCTCACATTCTACTCTCTCCCGTTGCGTGCTTTATCTCTCCACTTTAGCATCCCTAAGGTGCTTTTACGCCAACTCCTAGAAGCGAGAGAGTCCTCAAATATTTCAAGCCACCAGGTAAACTTTCTCCATCCCGAGCCGAATTAGCCTCCAGGTTAGCCCTAGTGCTTTGACTACCCCCGGGGGATTTATTATAGTATACCGGAGGCTGAGGATGCAAAAACTAATTTTGAAAGTGTAATTAAACTCGGGAAATACGAAAGGACTATTGGTGTGGGATAAGTGTCTCGATGTAGGATATTAGGTAAGCTGCGCAGGGAATTTCCTGAGCCCCTTGTGGAGACTAACTATTTCTTATCGCGATATATGATCATCGTTTGCCTTATGCACGGTCCCCATACCGGAAGTGCCGGCCTTTTAATGAGAGAGCCTGTGACTTCCATGCCCAACTGTAGTGGCCATGTATAAAGTGGGAGAGATCCCGCTACGTTAAGTGGAAAGCCTCGGGGTATATCAAATTGAAATACATGATATTTTCATTGTTGGGCGTGTTTGTTCCACCAGATCATCCTTCAATGATGTTGGCCACCTAACCGGCAGTAGTTTATAGATCTAGCTGGGCTAATACTGCTGCCCGAGCTTAAGAGTTCACATAGGTAAATAGTGGCATAGCGTTAGAAAATTGCTACAAGCTCAGGGTTGAAAACTCGCACATTTGGCGCCTCATCATGTAGCACCGATATAGCAGTTGGAGAGATGACGTAGTTCTTGGACAAAAGTCATTTCCGGCATGCCCAGGCCCCACTATGAAAACACACCAAATCGACCCAAATTCAGAGTGTCCGGAATCCCCGCCTTCACTCCTGTTAGATTACCTATACTTGAAATGTTGATGCGTTTTTACAAAAGACTTCTATTACCTACCTCGAAAATTTGGCTGTTTCGCTTGGATTTGAGCGGTATGCAATAGCAGCATTTTTCAAAAACGCTTCGACATTGCAGTATGGAATGTGGTTATGTGGTTATGCGGACCTGCAGTTGCACGGATATCTGGGTAGGCCGATATGCGGATGCGCAGCTAGGAGATATACGGATATGTCAGGTGGTCTCGTGGTAGAAGACGACAACTGTCTAAGGTTTCGTTTACCTCGAGACGGTGCCGACTGTCAAGGGACCTTGACGGTTTGATGTGTGTAAGCAAGTAGATGGCATTTACTTAAAGTAGCGTGCCCTCTAGAGTCTGGTGAGATTTGAAAACAGAGCTGCGAAGTAATGTCACGTTTTGACCGTCTAATTATAAGAATTTAGGAAAGTAGAAAGTTAAGGGCCCGTTTACCAATAGGCGGCCGTCAACCAACCGGAGGCGGTGCCGACTGTCAAGGGAGGCTAGACGGCAGAAGAGGGGTAGAGAAAATTGATGGGTGCGAGTTTACCTAATATACTACACGGCTTAGGGTAAAAGATTTGATCAACTAACGAAGTGTGAAACCAGGTATCATAGCTTTCAACTCTCAACAGCGCTCAGCAGCCGAGATCGGACTGACCAACAATGTCCTCTCGCAAATTAAAAATCGGAATTTTGTCATTGAACTTACCATGGATTATGAGAGAAGGAATCACTGATTGTCTAGGGAAAATAGATCCTATTGGTATGATATGATAACTACTCTTGCGATTGCGGGCATGGCGGGTTGGTGGAATTTTAGTGGTAGGGTTCGTTAAAGGGCGGGGTAGGGCGGGTTTTGCCCTCGGAGGCCCCACCGCTACACGGGCCCGGGGGGTGAATTTTGTCCGTTGACCCCGCCCCCGTTTCTTGCCGCCCAAAATTGACGGGGCCTTGGCAGGGGGTGGGGCGGGGAAGGGGAAAAAAGACGCCCCGCCCTTGGCTGGTAAGCGGGCTGGGGCGGGGAATTTGGGCTGGGGCCCGTGTTTTTCGGGGCTCCGGAGGCCCCGTAACGAACGCTATTTGGCGGTGCCAGTATAAAACATGATACGGCAGCTCTGGGTAACTTTACCAGAGGTCCTAGTTAGACTAGTGTTAAAAAATATTTTGAACTTCGATTGAGTGGCCAGGTGCCCGTGTGCGGTGTCGAGGTTGAGGCTCTCTCCTGGGTGCAACATGAAACAGGTCATGCATGCTACCGCTTGTCTTGCGTTTTGGCCTGAGCGAGCTCCCGCTGCATGCACCCCAGGATTCATGGCGTTGGGGCCGTGATTAGTGGGATGGCGTCACAGATAATTCCAAGACAGCCAATCAGATAACCGAGGTCAGTCCGGAAAATAGTTTCTCCATCTCCATCCTTCTTGCATAGGTTACCAGGCAAAGAGCACCCATCCCAATTACCGGAGCGCCTTCTGCCGATGCCGCAAGAACCCTGACCACAGGTTAGCATTCCCTCTTAGCCTTACACTAATCTCCTGCTTACTATCTATTTCTGACGTATCTAAGCGATTTGCACTATACAAGTACCGGTACTCTTGGATGTTTTCCGGGAAAGGCGCTCTTTGGTGGGTACCGGTATTTGGTAAGAGACTTTCGGACAATCAAAGCAGGCTCAGAAAACAAGAAATAGATGAGAGGAAAAACCACATTCAAAGATCAAATTGTTCTTAAAAATTGTGGTTGTTCCCCTTCCCCGTGTTGCTCTCAGACGAGCCCCTTTATCCAATAAATCTACGCTAAGTGACATGTGCCCTGCCCACAGCAAACTACCGGTACAACTACATTGCCCATACGGTAGTCCATTCAGCCCTCCGATATTACTGTACGGTTGCCGAGTGCTAAGTAAATCACGTAATCTTCATTCAGGGTTATCAACGATTTTCATGGGTAATTCGGTGTTTCTGTTTTTTTCCCTCTGTTTCTTCCATCGACTAGGAGTGGGTATAGTCTGCAACATTATATACTTGCTTACGTTCTGATTGCTAGCCGAACTTGCTTGCCTTGCTTACTCATGGCCGAGAGCTACGGAGGTACAGCTCCTAGGTTTTGTATCTTCCACACGCAGAGAAAAACCTCGCTAGTAGAACATCCAAAACTTATGCGCTGTCCTTCCTTAAGCAAATTACGTGATCTTCGACCCCCTAAATTACCCGACAATGGAAGTGAGTAGAATGTTCAAAAGAAGGCCTCCTATCTCCTGAGCCAAAAGTTCAAAATGCCACGATTCTTAGTACAATATTCACCACGTAGATATCCTCTCATTCATTATGATATACCGGTACGCTTATCCACTATACACGCCTCTTGATAAATTTATGAATAGATCGGACCCCGCGCGGGTAATCTTCACCCAAGACCTTGCGAGAAGGGTTTGACTGTACACCGGTATCAATTTCCCCGGTGTTTATAGGGTGTTTTCAGAGTAGGAGTTGGTTTTGCTAGTTTGACGACCCCTTATTGTATTAGTTTTCCTTGATGAGCAGGGCTGAAAAGTGCCGATGGCCTCAACCTCACATTTAAGATCACACCCCTTTGAGGTATGTCTACAGTTGAAGCAAACACAGTAATATCACAATTAATTAATAGCTTTAACGCTAGTTTTTACCTCTCGGAAAAACTTGCACCTCGTATTTTTGTCGCTGCACTACCGGTATCCGAAGTACACTTGGGTCTAAATTGAAGGGAGAAAAGGGGGGAGAATTAAATAAAATGAAAATAAAAAGCAAGCAACAAATATACAAAGAGGATTTACCGTTGGAGGTTAACTTACAGTCTTAACCGTACCCACGACGAAACTGGGCCGGCGACGAAGAGGGGTATCCTGTGGGCAAAAAGTGAATCATCGAGGTTAGGGTTACGAAAAATTACTGGTAATTAATCCCTGTTCGTCACAGGCCCAGTTTCGTAGTGGGTACGGTGAAACTGTATAGAAAGCTGGAAAGAAGGAAACAAAAGTGAGATCGCAATAGGCTCCAAGCGCAGGAAAATGTGGAAGAATAGTAGACGAGTCGGCTGCCCCCTCTGCGATCTAAAGACAAGCTAGAAGATATATCCCTCCATGTAACAACACCGAAAAACTCTCGAAATTGAAGAAATTCTAAAGAAACACACCGAACCGGCAAGCCCTGATCCTTAGCAATCAAGCAATATAGAACCATCCTGATATCCCGTGATCAACCATAATCCCTAGACCAATGCCTGCGGGAGTGCCAACCCCGTTATGTCTAAGGACATGGGTTATGAAAGAAACATTGTATCATAATATCAGAGAACTAAATTCCCGATCCCAAATGTCCAATGTCAATGAGTACCAACGAAACCAATACCAGTGCCTTATGCCGCCAGGCGTGGGAGGTGAAAATAACAATCCGTAGCTAAGTACCGCTATAATATGTGCCCAATTTGCGAACATCACAAAACCCTCTGACGGTATACCCCGGAAATTTTGAGTCACTGTGAAGGACCCTCGGGTCGCAGAAGCGCCACCACCGCTGCGTGGCCATGCCGAGTAGCCAGGCGGAGTGGTGTTTGACCAAACGCATCTGGTTGGTTAGGGTCGACGCTTCTTGCCAGCAGTATTTCCACAACTCCCGCGTACCCATTGCCAGCAGCATACGAGAGCGGCGTTCGGCCGTCGTTGTCAGGCTTGTCGGGGCTGACTCCGCTCTGTGCAAGAAGAATTTTCACCACTCCCTCGTGCCCATTCCAAGCGGCACACAAGAGCGGTGTTCGGCCATCGATATCGGGCTTGTCAGGATTGACCTCGTGCCGTTCGAGAAGCACTTTCACCACTCCCTGGCGCCCATACAAGGAGGCAAACCAAAGCGGTGTTCGGCCTTCATTATCTGGTCTGTCGGGGTTGACCTCGCCGCGTTGGAGGAGAGCCTCCACTACTTCCACATGCCCATTCGAAGCGGCATGCATGAGTGGTGTTTGGCCATTGCTGTCTGGCCTGTCGGGGTTAACCTCGCTCAGCCCGAGCAGGATTTTAACCACTCCCTCGTGCCCCTTGTAAGAGGCAGCGTGGAGTGGCGTTCGGGTTTCGTTATCTGGGCTGTCGGGGATTACCCCGTCCCGTTCGAGAAGAATTTTAACCACCCCCTCGTGCCCATTGCAAGCAGCAGCGTGGAGAGGTATTCGGCCGTTGTTATCTGGGTTGTCAGGGTTAACCTCGTCCCGCTCGAGAAGCATTTTCGCCACTTCCTCGTGCCCATTCCAAGCGGCCCACCAGAGTGGCGTTTGGCCGTCGTTAGCTGGACTGTCAGGGTCAACCTCGTCCCGTTCGAGAAGAATTTTAACCACCCCCTCGTGCCCATTCCAAGCGGCCCACCAGAGTGGCGTTTGGCCTTTGTTATCTGGCTCGTTAGGGCTAACCTCGCCCCATTCGAGAAGAATTTTAACCACCCCCTCGTGCCCATTGTAAGCAGCAGCGTGGAGTGGCATTCGGCCGTTGTTATCTGGGTTGTCAGGGTCCTCGTCCCGTTCGAGAATAATTTTCACAACGCCCTCGTGCCCATTCCATGCGGCCATATGGAGTGGTGTTTGGCTGTCGTTATCTAGCTTGTTAGGGCCGACCTCGTCCCGTTCGAGAAGCATTTTCGCCACGCCCTCGTGCCCATTCCAAGCGGCTTTATGGAGTGGTGTTTGGCCGTCGTTAGCTGGACCGTGAGGGTTAACCTCATCCCGTTCGAGAAGCATTTTCGCCACGCTCTCGTGCCCATTCCAAGCGGCTTTATGGAGTGGTGTTTGGCCGTCGTTAGCTGGACTGTCAGGGTCAACCTCGTCCCGTTCAAGAAGCATTTTCGCCACACCCCCGTGCCCATTCCAAGCTGCCATATGAAGTGGTGTTCGGCCATCGTTAGCTGGATTGTCAGGGTTAACCTCGTCCCGTTCGAGAAGGATTTTCGCCACTCCCTCGTGTCCATTGAGAGCGGCCCACAAGAGTGGAGTCTGGCCTCCGTTATCAGGCTTGCCAGCGCTGACCTCGTCCCGCTCGAGAAGAATTTTCACCACTCCCTCGTGCCCATTGTAAGCAGCGCCCGAGAGTGGTGTTTGCCCTTGGTTATCTGGCTTGTCAGGGTCAATCTGGCCCCGCTCGAGAAGAATTTTCACCACCCCCTCATGCCCATTGAGAGCGGCAGAGCGGAGTGGTGTTTGGCCGTTGTTAGCTGGGCTGTCAGGGTCAACGTCGTCCCGTTCGAGAAGAATTTTCGCCACCCCCCCGTGCCCATTGCAAGCGGCCCACCAGAGTGGCGTTTGGCCGTCGTTAGTTGGACTGTCGGGGTCAACCTCGTCCCGTTCGAGAAGAATTTTCACCACCCCCTCGTGCCCATTGTAAGCAGCAGCGTGGAGTGGCGTTCGGCCGTTGTTATCTGGCATGCCAGGGTTGGCCTCTCCCCGCTCGAGAAGTAGATTCGCCATTCCCTCCTGCCCATTGAAAGCAGCCCACCAGAGTGGTGTTTCGCCGTTTCGACCCCGTTTGCCTGGACTGATATCACCTTGCTTGAGTAGGATTTCAACAACTTGCTCGTGCCCATTGCGAGCAGCCCACACGAGAGGTGTATTATCCACACAGTCTCTCTGGTTGATATCACAACCTTCCATCTCTATCAACCCATTTACAATCTCGGCGATCCCAAAGAGTGCTGCACAATGTAGGCCTCTGAAAAACTGGGGCTTGTCGAAATCAATGTACGAATATCTTGTCTGTGCTTTCAAGAGAACTTTAGTGGATATGTGGTTTCTGTAGTCGTCAAATAGTTTCAATGCAAGTTGTTTCCCGCGGACTGAAAGGTCCCTGTTTGCATGCACTCCCCAATACAAGGAAGAATATTCGAGAAAAGGGGTGTCTGGGATTTCGGGAGAGAGGCTCGCCGAAAGAGTCTTGACCTGCTGCGAGTTTAAATAAGTTAAGCAGGTCTCCGCCATTGTCGAGTGAATTGTGCCAAAAAACTCGCCATGAGCCCGGAGGTACTGTTGAAAGGTATAATGGATTAACCGGACCGTGGAAGCCTCCTTGTCTACGGCGACAAGTCCTTGACAACAAGAGAGCAATGTTCCTATTGAAGGAACATCGTCGCCATTAAGATTCGGTGACCCAATTTCGACCGCTAGGGCGTGACACAATTCAGCAACCCTTAAGGGCCGCTCCGAGTGAGTGATCCACATCAATGCCATCATGCCAAGCCTCGCCTTGGCCCCGCCCTGTCCTTTTATCCGACCAAAACTCTTCTCATAAGCACTCTCCAACCCCAGGCCATCGGGAATTGCGTGGAGCTTTTGTCGCCTGCGACCGGCTGTAGTTTCCTGCAGGATCGCATCGATATTCAGCGAGACCAGTAGAAACCTATATATGCGTCTATTAGTAAATGACTCAGGTAGCTTCCGGAGAGTTCCTTGCTTCAACATACATTTCGGATATATCGGTAGGAATTTTCTCCAGAATATCTGCCTCCAGAGTACTGTCCATCGCATCTGGAGTTGTGTCCGCGGCGAGCCTACTATGAAGATATGTAGCAATATCATCCCTCTCGGGGCTTATGGATATGCTTGTCACTCTTCCACCAAGACGCCTTCCGATCTCGGGGAGAATGTGCGGTCTTCCGGTCAGGAATATTCGAGTGCCCGGAGACTGTTGGAGAAGTTGGCCCAGCGAGTCGAGAACCTTGACTTGATGTTCTGTTGCGCATTCATCGAGAGCGTCTATGCATATGAACGCACGCTTTCTGGCCGAGGCAATCTGCAGCATTTTCAAAACATCCGAAATTTGCAGCCCCTGCCCACCAATGGCATTTTTTCGCTCCCTATATGCTTCTAATATCTCCTCCGGGATCTCCTCGAGTCCGAAAATCAGCTGTTTTAGCAAGGAACCCAGCACACGTGCAGTGGACTGCTCGTTTTGAGCGGCGAAGTCGAAATAAAAGCATGCAATAGTCGTATTCCGTCCTCTCGCCTGGCTACACAAGTTGTCTATTACCATGGAGCTATTATCACAGCCAGTCAGCACTTCTCATTTTTCTTCCACCCCCGGGGCCCATCTGTGCTACCTAATGTATGTTTTTCCAACACCCGGATTTCCATAACAAAAGAGGACTGCGTTATCGGATTTGCCATCCTCACTAACCAAATACCAGCTTCTAAACTCCTCGGTTTGTAAAACCCATCCCCCTATGCTTTCGATTCTGCTGTCCCGGATGTCCTCATGGCGCAGCTTGGGATCTAGTGGGGAGATCCAGGCCAGGATATTAGGCCGGTCATCAGCAACAGCAGGGTTGATGTAGGTGGTGTTGTAGGTCTGGTTGAAAGAGTTATAATTATTACTGAACGATTGGGACATTTTCTGTTCTTTTCTGCTTAGGATATTGCACGAGTAGATGATGGATGATGGATTCAGTCGGCTACTGAAGTTCCTGGGGGGCTAGAGAAAAGCGGGGTTTTTGTGCAACCTTCTCTACACAGCGGCCCCCTATCATCCTCCATTAATTCGTGCCGGCAATCCCCTGCTTATGCCGCATCTGTGCAGGAAATTCTACATTTATTTGAGCCTGCGATTTAACATAAATCTTCCTCTGCGATGAAACACGTGTAGCCGAATTGGCTTGCTTGATATATACCGGTAAAGTTATACTCGTACGGTACATAATGCCTCACTAATAAATTAGTCGATAAACACGCAGATACCAGCATATTTCTAGATGTCTATTGAACTGGCGGGATCTTCCTGCGACCTCTTGCCGTACCTGCTCCTACGAAGATAACGTGATTCCCGGGGAAGTGGCTCACGACAGGGATCCGGCTCACCCATAGCAACCATGGGTGAGCCGGATCCCTGTCGTGAGCCACTTCCCCGGGAATCACGTTATTATACCATGCCTTTTAATATATCTTGAGGCCGCCGAGGTGTATTCTAGGTCGCTACAGTGCTGGTACTGTACATCTACATCTGCAATAATCTACCCGATGTCCCAACGGACTGAGGAGTGCGTTTGTCGAAAACAAATAACCTCCGACAGCTAACCGAATAGCTTTCTATCAGAGCCTATGATAGCTTTGGACCCACATTTACCATCAAACTATTTAAAAGAGACAGCTGTGTAAACCCCAGGCAAACTTCGAAAGAAACTAACATGGGGGAGGGGCCAACGAACAAGGGGCTCAACGAACAACCCAAACAAAATCGCTGCTATGCTTGAACGTTATTATCTTCAAGCTCTTAGTTATTGCCGGCCGTTTCTCGCTTGATTCACTACCCTGCCAAACCCCCTCTTGCCTAAATTCAGGGCTCAAACTTAGATTTCACAGGGCATGCCATCTGATACAATATGGTACAGTATGGTACTAGTAACTTTGGGAGGTGTGAACGAATACTCTAAGTCTCGAAGGGCTACTCATACAGTGCAAATCGCTTAAAACCTTCCACAAACAAACCTAAACCGGGCATGAGATGGCAGACTCGATGCCCATGATGTTAAGAAACTGGCACCGTAGAGAGGTAGAGATTTAATAGGGCTCTGTCGTAGCGGTTCGATTTTAAAAAATAATAAGTAGAAAGTGGTGAAGGCTATTATCAATGGGGTTGGGGATTTTTACCTGTGTGCGTGAACAGGTACTCGAGTATTCGTTAGTGTGCGTAGAAATTGGACTTCGGAAAGGAGGCCAGTGAGGTGCCGTAAAATCTCAGGTATAACGAACTCACCCGGACTGGCCATGCAGCGAAACCAGACCTTCCGATTGAAGGAGAATAAGGCCAGATAACATAAGTAAGCGTCTTTCGACGTCCCCTTGGGCCATTCAAAGCTCTGAAAACCGCTGCACGACCAGTTCAGGCGAGTTCGTTATCTAAGATTTTACGGTAGATCTCCTGTCTTTTTTTTTTCGGGCTCTGCCGGCCTTCATACTTTGGGCAGCACCAATGCCTTGGTAATTATGATAGTTACTAGGCACGGCTTGCATCGGATCGGATAGTTTCTATGTTCCCCGATGGTTCGCTTTTTGAGCGATTTGCAGAGCACCGTAGAATTCCATAAATACCGGTAGGTCGCACTTTGGCACACCGGTAGGCCGTAACCACCCAAAATCTGGCTCACGTGAGTATGATCCATTAGATAATCCGCTGATTTTCAACACAGTTTTTGGATAAGTCGTGTAGCCCATTTATGGAATTCTACGGTACTCGAGTACTTGCGCATTGCAAAAGTTTCCGGAAATGTAGACTTTGGCGCGGCACCAACTTGGGCGTGGCCGCCTGATAAAAGGTGCCACTGTAAGCCTGGCGTCCACATTTCTAGAAACCCTTGCAACGCGCAAGTACACTACGGTTCACTTAAGTCTCATACTCCAATGTCCTGTAGCGGTGTTATGGCCGGTAAAAATGTACCATCCCCAACGATCTTTGGTTGCATGGTAAATTTAAGTTACATCTTTACGAGTACAGGTAACTACACTGCTATAGATACATGTTGGGGTATGAGAATTAAGTGAACAGTAGCGTATTATCGGTACGTATGTGTTTGCTCAAGTAGGCGCGGTGTCAAGGTGGTGGTTCTTTTTTTTTTGATTGCCTTAAGGCCCCAGCGATCTCCCGCTGCATCCAGACAAGGATTCAAAGCATTCAGTTCTTCGCCGATATATGATCACACTTGCATTCTTTCCGTCTTTTATGTCTTCTCTAGGCTCCAAGGACCCCCACTTCTTAACCAATTAAAACAAAAGTTATGCCATTAGTGGGTTAAAGACCCGGCGAATCTGAAATACATATTTATGTAAGAAATTCCTTTATTAGGTGGCTAGCGCTCACCAATTCCTATGTCCCATCCTCAAACTAGAGTTCAGCGCTGAGAGCTAGGATATGCGCCCACGGAAAAAGCTAATCCCGCGCCCCGACAGTTCCCCCAACAGGACACCATATTCTCCAATATGCAGATTTCACAATTAGGATACCTAGGACCACGATTTTATGGCACGTGGACAAAATTTACCGCCTAGCAACGATAGATAGATAGCAACCCCCTTCATCACCAGGCGCTTCTGACACCACCTGAGGGAGTTTCTCTGGACCAATTTCTGCTGTGCACTCTACTACGGTATGTATTTGAATTTTTAATTTATATTGATTTTTTTTAGTTTACAAGATTGTGGGGTTTGTGGGGGAGTGCGGTTGCCATGGCTGAAATTTCCCCTGTTGTCTGGTGGGTGGTTAATTTTGTCCAGGGACAATACTATGATATCATACAAGTATCATACGAGGTACAAGTACAGGTAAGAATAAATTTGCTTACGCAGCAGTTAGGGCCCGTTTACCTATACGGCCGTCTAGCAACCAGAGGCAGTGCCGACGGTCGGAGAAAGTCAGTTATGTAAACGGGCTTTCAGTTATATTGGGTGTGCGACAATTCTGTTTTCTTTACCTACATTCAACTGTCTGTCTCTTTCTAAAAATTAAAATTTTAATCGTGGTTGTACTAGACGGTGGCGTCTCCAGCGTTTTCTGGCAAGCAGCGCGAAAGTGTTTGACAAATTTCCCACGGTCCTAGATTCTTGTAGCTAGATGGTCAACAAGTTCCGTTGCCTACTCTAGCTAAACGCTATCTACTCTGGCGCACACTCCCCCACTGTCAAGCCCCGCTTAACGGTGGGCATCGTTTTAGGCTTTTAGACGGACGTCTATAGGTAAACGGGCCCTTAGTCGAGTTCGAGCGCTTTGAGACCTCATTTTTAGAGTAAGAGCAGCAACGAACAACCCCCTTTCGGCTGTCTTACCTGCAATTGGAATGTTCTTCGCCACCATAAGGAGCGCTGCCTATCAGCGACGCGGCTGACTACCCTGATACCAGCAGTCCCCCGTTTTTCTGTAATTGGACCCAGCCTTCTCCTGCTCCAAGGAATACCATCAACCAACCATACTCAGCAACCCCTCCTCTTCAACAGAACAAACTATAAAGAGCGGAAGATGTCTCAACACGCCATCAACGATCGTAACAACTTCTCCAATAATACGAACTCTTTTAATGTGTGGAATAACTATAATGCTGGCGATGATCGGTCTCAACTCCTAGAGTGGTTATCACCCCTGGTGCCCAGCCTAAGGCATCGGGACCTTCGGGAGCGCCGTGTCAACAATATCGGGGAATGGGTCGTACAAACCGAAGAATTCGGAAGATGGTGCCGCATGGGTGGGGAAGGTGGGGCTGGAAATGATACAGCCGTTCTGTTTTGCTATGGAGATCCGGGGGTCGGCAAAACGTTTATCAGGTAAGGAGGGTTCCTTAGGGGGAGAAGAGCCCAGGCTAATAAGCCACATAACAGTTCGCTAGTTGTAGACAGGCTGTGCGATCAGGCGAGAGGGCAGAATGTAGCGGTTACGTGCTTTTACTTTGACTTCGCTGCACGAAAGGAGCAGTCCGCGACCAGTATTCTGGGCTCATTGCTGAAACAGATGATCGGAGGAATGGAAAGGATTCCGGACGAAATATCGCGGGCCTTCCAAGAGCAGAAAAAGGTCATTGGTGGATGCGGGCCGCAACTCGCCGATATCGTGAGGATGCTACAAATGATTACATCCTCACAGCCGACGTTTATGTGTATTGATGCTCTTGATGAATGTGTGGGAGTTCAACGGTTCAAAGTCCTTGATTCGCTAAAACAAATTCTTGAGAAATCACCGAGAGCTCGGATATTCGTGACCGGAAGGCCCCATGTTCTGGCTGAGATCGAAAAGCGCCTTGCCGGACAAGTGACAAGTCTATCTATCGGTCCCAGCAAAGGCGATATCACCATGTACCTCTGTGCTAGGCTAGGCGAGGACGAAATGCCAGATGCCATGAACGAGAGCCTGAAGGCAGACATTCTGGAGAAGATTCCCAAGAATATGTCGGAAATGTGCGTAGGGCAATGATCCCGGGAACTCCACCCCACATCATCCGCTAATAGGTATGTTTAGGTTTCTACTCGTTTCCTTGAATATCGACGCAATCCTGGAAGAATCGACAATATATCGGAGACAAGAACGGCTGAGCAGAATGACAAATGGATTGGGGTTGGGAGCTGCCTACAGTGCGACAATTGAACGGATAAAGGCTCAAGGTGGTGACAAATCGAGACTGGGTATGGAAGCTTTGATGTGGATCAGTCATTCCGAGCGGCTGTTGAAGGCGAATGAGCTCCGCCATGCCCTCGCAGTCGAGCTAGGCTCCACCCATTTCAATAGCGGCAACGCCCCTTCGATGTCAACATTGGTGAGCTGCTGTCAAGGGCTGATTACCGTAGATAAGGAGGCATCAACCGTGCGACTGGTCCACTTTACTCTACAAGAGTATCTTTCCGCCCATCCCGATATTTTCAGTACACCTCACTCGTCAATAGCAGAAATCTGCTTAACCTATCTAAATTCTGAACAAGTCAAGGCCATTTCACCCGATTGGTACCCCGACCTCTCCGACACTCCCTTTCTAGAATACTCTTCTCTATACTGGGGAGTCCATGCGAAAAGGGAACTCTCGGACCACGCAATCTCCCTTGCGCTGGAGTTTCTTCGGGGATATGATGGCCATATATCCACCGGATTGCTATTGGGGCGGGTAGAGTATCTAGATGATGAGGAAGTTGGTACTAATCTCCTATTTAGTGGGCTGCACTGCGCTTCATTCTTCGGAATTGTTGAGGTGGCAGCTGCTTTGATAGAGATGAATTGTTTTGATACCAACGGAGAAGATATTTGGTGGTGCAGTCCTCTTTCTTGGGCTGCTCGCAATGGACACGAAGAAGTAGTAGGAATACTACTCAAGCAGGAAGCGGTCAACTCCGACGAGCCAGATATTTACGGCCGAACACCGCTCTTGCATGCCGCTGGGAACGGACATGAGCGAGTAGTGAAAATACTACTCGGGCGAGAAGATGTCGACCCCAACAAGCTACCCCAATATAGTTTCACACCGCTCCTGTCTGCCGCCCGGCATGGACATGAGGGAGTGGTGAAAATACTGCTCGAGCGGGAAGACGTCATCCCCGACAAGCCAGCAATATGGGGCCGAACACCGCTCGCGATTGCTGCCGAGTTTGGACACGAGGGAGTGGTGAAAATGCTACTTGGACGACAAGAAGTCAACCCCGACAAGCCAGATATGTGGGGCCAAACACCGCTCTCGTTTGCTGCTGTGTATGGACATGAGGGTGTAGTGAAAATGCTTCTTGGGCGACAAGAGGTCAACCCCGACAAGGCAGATAATGACGGCAAAACACCTCTCATGTACGCAGCTGAGCGTGGCCATAAATGTGTGATAGAAGAACTGAAGCCTCACGAAGTGGTAATCCCAGAGCGATCCGAGGCCTAGGACACACCACCCCATGAAATCCACCCCATTCTTTGCCTCCCAGAGCATGTTGTTCGCGGAAGTTGTTTCTCTGCATCCTTTGCAGGCGAAAGAAATCCCACTTGATGGGAATGCACATATATATATTGCCACACCGCCTGACACCCCCGATCTAACCCAATCAAATCAAGATTCATGGCTTTCTGTTTACAATGTAAAATAGTCTAGTTGGTACTGTGCAATAGTTTTATTACTGTGAGAAGGTTTGGTTCATAGCTTCTAGCTTTCATCCTACCATACCTACTTTTCCTCTAGGTGTAGGTTTTTGCCTGTGCCACTTTTTTTTTTCCAGTACTACTCCTTTCTTCCATTTCTCTCCCCCTCTCCTTTTCCCAAGCGACAGATAAACCACATATAGTGTTTTAATTAATTGAGGAAAATCGGTGGACAACAGCGCAGGCATTCTTAAAGTGGTCATGAACTATATGAAACCATACCTACCACCGGAGACTGGTTACTACAAATAATATGGCTTAACGAATAGTACGATCCGGTATTGCCCTTGTCCGATACTTTCTAGCTGCCTCCGCTATAGATGTGTGGAGAGTGAGTCTAGCAGACATGTTCTTCGTGCCACCCATTAGTCTCACTCGTCTCAAGATCAACATGATGGCATGAAACATACCAGCCGAAAAAAACAATCTAGATACACCCTAACTAGCCTGTATTCAGACAAAGCTATTCTCCCCAGATAGAAGCCGGGCTAATGCCGTCGAATGCTCACCACTCTAATAACACATCCCAATATCGGCGGGGAAGATGATCCGGGGCCACCCAACGAAAGACTGCTCAGCAATCCAGAGCTCCTCCGCAATCACTACAACCGTCGAGGGAGCCCAGCACTGGCTCTTCCGTCCCTAGTACTGGGGATACTCCCTTCTTGATTGAAAATAGAGGGGCCAAAGAGCCCACGGAACCCACTGTTCCGTCGGGTAGCGAATCGGAGGTGGGGGGAGGGGGGGAGAAAATCGGGTGAATGGTGGTTTTATTTTATATGGCCTATGGTCGGTCGGTGGGGTTGGAATTGTTGAAAATGGTGCTGCTCGCCATACTCACGATACCTCCTCTGCCCAGATAGCTTCCGGGAGCGCGCTTGTTTGCGGCTTTGCATATGCGCTGAGGATTCGGGCATATGGCTTGGGCTTTGGGCGTTTGGTTTATACGTTCGGGAAAGCATTTCAAATACAGGAATGCGCGAGAGTTTCGGGATCGTGCAGCGTTCGGGAAAGCCGGGAGAAAAGCCGGGAAAAGCGGAAGCACTGCAAGGCCAGCGTGAAAGGGCTGGAAGCCCGGAGGTGGGAAAAGTGTTTGTTTTCCTTTTAGTTAGCTGGGAGTGCTCACGGGTGAAGGAGAGACTCACATGGAGCAGTGTGGTACCTCATGGATGGATATGATGTCTTCGTGATTGATATATACTTCCCTTATCGCCCTTAGTTAGCTAGTTAGAGAGAGCATCGAGCATCGTGGAGTCGTTGAGCGAGAGACTGTGGTTGTTGTTAGGTAGTGAAGAGTTTTTCCCACTCCTCTGTGCGATCGTTTAGGTGTGAGTTCTTTGGCATTATCGTTTCGTTTCCAAAGGGAATTAATATGGTGCTGTATGATAGACTGCGGTGTAAATTGAGTTTGGTCTCTAGCTTGCGAACAAATAGTTAAGGTCATGTCATCTATAATACAGCCACTTGACCAAATTGGTGAAAACTTACCCGCGGCGGGAGTAAGTCCTGGGATAGCGGGCGCAACTACAATTCCCCAAACACTCGGTCGTCGCAACTCAAATCAATTCCGCAGTCAAAATTAAAGATCTTATTATCATACCAGTTCCCATGCTCTCGGAGAGAAAGAGGGGCGCGGATATACCGGCACTAGTATTAATAGTCATTATCGTTGTGTTTATGATTGTAAATACTATTGTGGTTATCAGGGTGGTTGAATTTTGCAGGGTATCATACTCGGGGGTGCAGGTGGGTGATAGGACAGACAGGGTTAGAAAATGCATGCTGATACATACATTTTCCAACCCAGTCTGTCCGATCACCCACGTCCACCCCGAGTACTCGAGTACTAGAACTAGTAGTTGTGCCAGTTGTTTGTCTCAGGACTTATTCTCGCCGCCAGTGCTCAGCCAAGGTTAAGCGAGAGTAAGTAAGACACCCCCTACCCCCCCACCATGAAAAACCCCGTACGGTACTGAGTACGAGTACCGTACCCAACATACCGGTATTCTGGTTCCTTTACTACTAAATTAATATTTCATGCTTAATTCTTCACTTTTCTCCAGTATTATCCGCCTTTTGCTAAGCACCTGTTAGATGTACAGCCTCTGTCAGTATTCCGCAATCATCAAGACTTCTGTCTGTTGGAAACCATGACATGCTGCTCGGCATGATAGTTCCTTTGTTGCTCGGATACCCGTGTTAATGTTTGCCTAGCTTAGGAACGGGCTCTGGCTTTTTTTGAGGTTGATGCGGCTGAACGGCTAAACGGTGAGCTGCGGGTATGAAACGAAACGCCAAGATTAAAGCAAAACACTCAAGACTGATTGATCGCCAACACAACAACTCAGAGAGGGGAAGTTCGCTTGTATTCTTCTGCTCGCTCACGCTCACAACCCCACGAGGCTCGATGCTCTTCTAGCTAAACTAACTAGCGATAAAAACAGGAGTATAAATAGAACAACAACGATGCCATCCTCTTACTGTAACTTATCCCCCCATCTTTCGATTGATCACGAACGCAGCCCCATTCTCTTCCACGCATGTTCCCCTTTTCCTTCCGTTAAGCTATCACGCTAACAAAAAACGGAACAAATGTGACAAAGAAAATTTCTTCACTATCCATAGCCTCCTTCATCCGTCTCTCCCTCTCATACACTACCCCGATCCCAAGCGCATATCCGGGGAGTTTGTCCGAACGATAAAGGGAGCTACGCATAGGTTGAAGATGCCGAGCAGCATCAAAGAACGTGCTCCCGGCGGAGGCGTCAATCCTGAGAGCACGTCCAAACCTCTTTGTCTGAACGATAACGGGATAGGCTATGTGCGTCTCCGGTAGGCCGGGTATGCCGAGTAGAATCACTTTCAACAGGCTTTGGGTATATGATTAAGCTTTTTTGGGAAAGCATTTCGGATGCAGGAATACGCGCGGGCTTTGGAACCGTGCATCCGCCGGAAGGGAAGCTTGAAAGAGCTGGATACATAAATGCCACATGCCCGGAGGCTATGGGCAATCGGAATTTGTTTTCCTTGTTAGTCCGGGAGTAAGCACGGGGGAGGGGAGACTTACATGGAATAGCATGGGCATGTGTGGTGGCTCATGGAGGTCTTTGCGGTTGATATGCGCGTACTTTGGTTTTTGCCGATAGTTAGTTGTTGAGATAGCTGTCGTTCAATGAAGTAAAACTTCCTCACTCCTAAATGCGCGATCGTTTTCGTGTGCAAGCTCTTGGCGTTTCGCAGTTCCCGTTTCGTTTCGTTGTGAGCCTGAGATCCAGGTCTAAAAATGTCTAGTGTTTGAACGATACTACCGGCACTCGAGTACAGCACAGGTAAGGGTTCCACTTTTGGCTAATCTACCTTGTCTCTGGACGTAAAGAGATGTGGCGGATGACTACCAATGCGGTGATTTATTGTGCCGTGGTGCTCTCGAGCTGTATGCGCCTGTCTTCGGCTGCGCGGATAGCGGTGGTAAAACAGGATACCTAAAAGTGCCTTAATCCCCCTAGCCTGGGAAAGAGCTCTCCAATCTTTCGAGACGAAGGTTAGCTATCCGCCATTCCAGTCCCGCGACTTTTCCCCTGCTTGAAATGATTTATTATGGCGGGCCAAGTGACCAAGGATGGAAAACCTTTTCGGGTAGTCTAATTGACCCTAGAAGGCCTACGGTAAAGGATAATGTGTGCAGATTCGTGTCTAAAAGTTGAATATTGGATAGGCATCCTTTCAGAATACCCCGCATACCCCTTGCGAAGAACTACCGGGATTTCCTAATCGAAGAAAGCACCATCGTTCGCTTCATGTGAGTCGCCTATTCGGTAGTTTTGCTGGGACGCTTGGCTTTCGATACGGAACCGTAGTGTAGCAGCGATGTACTAGTACAGAGATACTCGAGTAGTGGGAGAGATTCATGAATACTGAGTAGGAAAAATTAGCGTACCTCGACCTGAAACCCGTGCCAGACATTGTCATCGATGGTGTTTTCCGTTTCCGCGAATGAAATGGTTTTTCGGTCTCGGCTACCTAGGCTATAGTACTCGAGTAGTTTATAGGTCTCGCTACCGACAGGCTTATTCTGCTGCTAGCACCGAGGGGTTTTCGTCGCTAGTGAGAATGTTCGTAGTGTCATAACCTAGGACTTGGAAATCCGTACGTAGGACTCCTCACGCTGCAGTACCGGTAAGCATCAGAATAGTAGTAGTTTCGCACCTGTCTGGTGGCTTACTTGGAATGTGCACCGTACGTGGCTGTGTGCTACGCTGATGTGACACTAGGAGGCCCCAGCCTTTCTTCAGCCAGACCCCGCATTTTTTCCGCTCCCAGGAATATCATCAACGACCATACCCAGCAACCCCTCCTCAGCCAAGTGAAAAATAACGGGTTGGAGATGTCTCAACATACCGTCAACAGTAATAACAACTTCTCCAATAATGCGAACTCTTTTAATGTGTGGAACAACTGTACTTTTGCAGACGATCGGTCTCAGCTCCTAGCCTGGCTATCACCCCTAGAACCAAGCTTAAGGCATCGAGACGTCCGTGAGCGCCGTATCAACAATGTCGGGGAATGGCTCATGCAAACCGAGGAATTCAGAAGATGGTGCGGCCGAAGTGGGGAAGGTGAGGGTGGAGGTGATACCGCCGTTCTGTTTTGCTACGGAGATCCGGGGGTCGGCAAAACATTTATCAGGTAAAAACACTATTCTCCAAAGGGCTAATAGGTGAGCCTAGGCTAATAAGCTGCGATATCAGTTCGCTGGTAGTAGACAGGCTATGCGATCAGGCTAGAGGACAAAACGTCGCCATCACATGTTTTTACTTTGATTTCGCAGCGCGAAAGGAGCAGTCGGCGACCAGTATGATGGGTTCTCTGCTGAAACAGATGGTCAGCGGAATGGAAAGGGTTCCGGACGAAGTATCGCGCGCCTTCAAAGGGCAGAAAAAGGCCATTGGTGGATGCGGACCGCAACTCGCTGATATCGTAAAGATGCTACAAGCCATCACATCTTCACAGCATACGTTTATATGCATTGATGCCCTTGACGAATGTGTGGGTGCGCAACGGTTCAAAGTCCTTGATTCACTAAAACAAATTCTGGAGAAATCACCGGGGACTCGAATATTCATGACCGGAAGGCCCCATATTCGAGCCGAGATCGAAAAGCGCCTTGCCGGACGAACGATAGGTCTATCTGTGGGTCCCAGCAAAGGCGATATCACCACATACCTTCATGCTAGACTGGCCGAGGACGAAACTCCAGATGCTATGAGCGAGAGTCTGGAGGCAGAAATTATGGAGAAGATTCCCGAGAATATGTCGGAAATGTGCGCAAGCCAATGACACCAAGGATCCCATCCCACACTATCCGCTAACATGTGTATTTAGGTTTCTACTCGTTTCCTTGAATATCGAAGCAATCCTGGAAGAGCCGACAATATATCGGAGACAAGAACGGCTGAGCAGAATGACAAATGGATTGGGGTTGGGGGATGTCTACGGTGCGACAATTGAACGGATAAAGGCGCAGCGTGGTGAAAAATCGAGACTGGGTATTGAGGCTTTGATGTGGATTAGTCATGTAGAACGGCCCTTGAAGGTGGAGGAGCTCTGCCACGCCCTCGCAGTCGAGCTAGGGTCCACCGATTTCAATAGCCGCAACGCCCCTTCGATGTCGACATTGGTGAGCTGCTGTCAAGGACTGATTACCGTGGATAAGGAGGCATCAACTGTGCGACTAGTCCATTTTACTCTACAGGAGTATCTTCCCTCCAATCCCGATATTTTCACCACACCTCACTCGTCGATAGCAGAGATCTGCTTAACCTATCTAAATTCCAAACAGGTCAATGCCATTCCACCAGACCGGTACCCCGACCTCTCCCGCACTCCCTTCCTAGAATATTGCTCTTTATACTGGGGAGTCCATGCCAAAAGGCAATTATCGGACGGCGCAAGATCACTTGCGCTAGAGCTACTACAGGGAGATAACAGCCACATATCCGCCCAATTGCTTTTAAGACAAGTAGAGGGACTGGGATTTCCTGGACAGTATTCTGGTACCAATTTCCAGTTCAGCGGATTACACCAAGCATCATTCTTCGGAATTTCCGAGCTTGTAGCTGCTTTGATAGAGATGGAATGTTATGACACCAACGGAGGAGATATTTGTGGTCGCAATCCACTTTCTTGGGCTGCCCATAATGGACACGGAGAAGTAGTAGAAATACTGCTCGAGCAGGAAGCAGTCAACCCTGACAAGCCAGACAATATGGGACGAACACCGCTCTTGCATGCCTCTCAGAAAGGACATGAGGGAGTGGTGAAAATACTACTCGGGCGAGAAGATGTCGACCCCAACAAGTCGCGCAAAGACGGCAAAACACCGCTCCTGTTTGCCGCCTGGGAGGGGCATGCGGGAGTGGTGAAAATACTGCTCGAGCGGGAAGAGGTCATCCCCGACAAGCCAAATTCCTGGGACCAAACACCGCTCTCGTATGCTGCCGAGTATGGACACGAGGGAGTGGTGAAAATACTACTTGGGCGGCAAGAAGTCAACCCCGACAAGCCAACTCTCTGGGGCCAAACACCGCTTTCCTATGCTGCCGAGTATGGACACGAGGGAGTGGTGAAAATCCTACTTGGGCGGCAAGAAGTCAACCCCGACAAGCCACATTCCTGGGGCCGAACACCGCTTTCGTATGCTGCCGAGCATGGACATGAGGGAGTAGTGAAAATACTGCTTGGGCGACAAGAGGTCAACCCCGACAAGGCAGATAATTCCGGCAGAACACCTCTCATGTACGCAGCTAAGCGTGGCCATAAAAGTGTGATAGAAGAGCTGAATGGTAACCCCAGAGAGATCCGAGGCCTAGGACACACCACCCCATGAAATCCACCCCATTCTTTGCCTCCCGGAGCATGTTATTCGTGGAAGTTGTTTCTCCACATCCTTTGCAGGCGAAAGAAATCCCACTTGATGGGAATGCACATATATATATTGCCACACCGCCTGACACCCCCAGTCTAACCCAATCAAATCAAGATTCATGGCTTTCTGTTTACAATGTACAATAGTCTGGTTGGTACTGTGCAATAGTTTTATTACTGTGAGAAGGTTTGGTTTATAGCTTCCGGGTTTCATCCTATCATACCTACTTTTCCTCTAGGTGTAAATTCCTACCTGCGCCTTTTTTTTTCTAACTCTGTTCTTCGCTTCCTTTTCTCCCCCCCTCTCCTTTCCCTAAGCGATAAATACACTATAAACTTCATATAAAGTGTTTTTATTAATAGAGAAAAATTAGTGGACAATAGCGCATGCATTCTTGAGGTGATTGTGAATTATATAAAACCGAACCTACCACCGGGGACTGGTTACTACAAATACTATGGCTTAATGAATAATACGATCCCGTATTGCTCGTGGCCGATACTTTCTAGCTGCCTCCGCTATAGCCGTGTGTGGAGAGTGACAGGTTCTTCGTGCCACCCATTAGTCTCAGTCATCTCACGATCAACTTGAGGGCATGAAAAGTAGTCTACCAGCCGGAAAAAAAATCTGGATACACCTTAACGAGTATTCAGACAAAGGTAACTTTATTCTCCCCCGATAGAAGCCGGGCTAATCCCGCCGAATGCTCACCACTCTAATAGCATCCCGAGATCGGCGGGGAAGATGATTCGGGGGCCACGAAACGAAAGACTACTCAATAATACAGAGCCCTTTCCTAATCACTATAAGTGCCAAGGAAGCGCAATACTGGCTCGCCCAACCCCAGTACTGGGGATACTCCCGTCCTGATCGAAAACGGAGGGACCAAAGAGCCCATGGAACCATACCCTTCCATCGGGTAGGGAATCGGAGGGGGGGGAGAAAATCGGATGAATGGTAGTTTTATTTTATATGACCCACCACCGGTGGGGCTGGAGTTAATACGGTGTGATACCATAAACTGCGGTGCAAATTGAGTTTGTTCTCTGGATAGCGAACAAATGGTTAAGGTCATGTCACCTACAATACAGACACTTGACCAAATTGGTGAAAGCTTACCCGCGGCGAGAATAAGTCCTGTGATAGCGGGTGCAACTTCCAATTCCCCGAACATTCAATCGTCACAACTAAAATCAATTCCGCAGTCAAAACCAATGATCTTATTGCTAGTTCCCATTCTGTCAGAGAGAAGATGGGGCGCGGATATACCGGCCCTAGTATTAATAGTCATTATCGTTGTGTTTATGATTGTAATCACTATTGTAGTTATCAGGGTGGTTGAATCTTGCGGGTTATCATACCGGTAGTCGCGCCGGTTGTCTCAGGAATTATTCCCGCCGCCAGTCCCCAGCAAAGGCTAAGCGAGAGTAAGTAAAACACCCTCCCACCATCCACCGCGAAAAATCCAGTACCGGTATGGTACTGAGTACTCAATACATTCCGAACAACAAAGGAACTATCATGCCGAGCAACATGTCGTGGTTTCCAACAGACACAAGTCTCGGTGATTGCGGAATACTGACAGAGTCTGTGCACCTAATGGGTATTTAGCAAAAGGCGAATGATGGTATCGCAATGGTGGACAAAGTGAAGAAATATTATTTTAGTAAGGAAAGGAATTAGATAGCCGTGTTATGTTTGCCTACCGTAGCTTAGGAACGGGCTTTGGCTTTTTTGAGGTTGATGCGGCTGAATGGGTATGAAACGAAACGCCAAGATTAAAGCAAAACTAAAGGCTGATCGCCAACAACGCAGAGAGGGGAACTTCACCCGCATCCTTCTGCTCGCTCACGCTCACAACCCCACGAGGCCCGATGCTCTTCTAACTAAACTAACTAGTGATAGAAACAGGAGTATAAATAAAACAATAACGATGCCACCCTCCTACCCTCCTATCACTCGATCGATCACGACACGGCCCCATTCTCTTCCACGCATGTTCCCCTTTCCCTTCCGTTAACCTATCGCGCTAACAAAAACAGAACAAACGTTACAAAGAAAGCTTCTTCGCTGCCCATAGCCTCCGCGCGCCGGTCTCTCCCTCCCATATGCTGCGCCGATCCCAAGCGCATATTCCAGGAGTTTGTCCGAACGATAAAGGGAGCTGCGCATAGGCTGAAGATGCCGAGCAGCATCAAAGAAGTTGCTCCCGGCGGATGTATCAATCCTGAGAGCATGTCCGAACCTCTTTGCCTGAACGATAACGGGATAGGCTGGGTGCGTGTCTGGCAGGCCGAGTATGCCGAGCAGCATAACTTTCAAAAGGCTTCGGGTATGTGTTTAGGCTTTTTCGGGAAAGCACTTCGGATGCAGGGATACGCGGGGTTTTTGGAACCGTGCATCCGCCGGAAGGGAGGCGTAAAAGAGCCGGACACATGAATGCCACATGCCCGGAGGCTATGGGCAATTGGAGTTTGTTTTCCTTGTTAGCCCCGGCGTAAGCACGGGGGAGGGGAGACTTACATGGAATAGCATGGGCATCTGTGGTGGCTCATGGAGGTCTTTGCGGTTGATATGCTCGTACTTTGGTTTTGGTCGATAGTTAGTTGTTGGGATAGCTGTCGTTCAATGAAGTAAAACTTCCTCACTCCTAAATGCGCGATCGCTTCCGTACGCGACCTCTTGGCGTTTCGCAGTCCCCGTTTTGTTTCGTTTCGTTGTGGGCAGGTCTGAAAATGCCTAGTGTTTGAACGGTAGAGTACTACCGGCACTCGAGTAACTTACAGCACAGGTAAGGGTTCCACTTTTGGCTAATCTACCTTGCCTCTGAACCTGAAGAGATGTGGCGGATGATTACCAATGCGGTGATTTATTGTGCCGTGGTGCTCTCGAGCTGCATGCGCCTGTCTTCGGCTGCGCGGATAGCGGTGATAAAACAGGATCCCTAAAGTGCCTTAATCCCCCTAATCGTGCTAAGGGGGCGTCCACCACCCCCGGTCGCTGGCAAGCTCACAACCGGGGGCATTCCAGAAGCGTGCCCACAGCCCAACGATAATTTCATGCTCAACGGCAATTTTTTTCTTGAGGATAATTCGATGCTCCACAATGAGCTTTTATAACTAGAATTTTGTACTTATAAGTAAATTTATACAATAAGAATTCCATTCCTAAGATTAAACCAGCAAAAAAATAATTTAATACATAATAATAAGCTTGGGGGAGCAATAATTCTACCCCTACCGATAATAATGAACTGGCAGTCATCTACTATACAGAGAAGTGCTTGTGTTCTTCTCTTCTAACTTGCACACATAAAATCTTCACCACCTTCTTGCAGTTTCTTCTCAAAAAATGGTTTATTCTTAAGAATGGAATCATTATTGTATAAATTTATTTATAAGTATCAAATTCTAGTTATAAAAGCTCGTTGTGGAACGTGGGGTTATCCTCAAGAAAAAAAGTTATCGTTGAGCATGAAATTATCGTTGGGCTGTCGGGCACTCCTCTGGAGTGCCCCGGTTGCGAGTTTGCAAGCAACGGGGTGGTGGACGCCACCACCTTGGGACGATTAGTCTAGGGAAGGGCTCTCCAATCTTTCGAGACGACAGGTTAGCTATCCGCCATTTGAGTCCCGCGGCTTTTTCCCTGCCTGAAATGGTTTATTATGGCGGGCTAAGAGACCAAGGATGGAAAACCTTTTCGGGTAGTCCAATTGGCCCTGGAAGGCCTACGGTAAAGGATAAAGGATGCAGATTCGTGCCTAAAAGTTGAATTTGGATGGGTATCCTTGTAGAATGCCTCGCACACCTCTTGCGAAGAACTACCGGGATTTCTTAACCGAATGAAAGCACAATCGTTCGCTTTCATATCTGTCCCCTATTCGGTAGTTTGGTTGGGACGCTTGGCTTTTGACACGAAACGGTAGTATAATAGCGGTGTAGTGGGAGAGCTTCAGGAATATTGAGTAGGAAAATTAGCATACTTAGATTTGAAACCCATGATATTATCATCGTTGATGATGTTTTCGGTTTCCACCAAAAAATGGGTTTTCAGTGTCCGCTACCTAGGTTACAGTAGTTGATAGATCTAAATGAGCTAGCGGTAGGCTTATTCTACTGCCCCCCGCGCTGATATTTTGTGGATAGCTAGTAGGATTGTGTGTAGTGTCATAACTTAGGACTTGGGAACCCCCGGGTAGGACTCCTCATACTACACACAATATACATCAGAAAGATACCAGTTTCACACCTTTCTGGGGGCTTGCTTGGAATGTATTATCCACCATGGGTAGCCTTGTGCTATGCCGGTGTAACACCCCGTGACACCAGGCTTTCTTCAGCCAGGCCCCACTTTTCTTCCGGGCCCAGAAACATCAACGACTATACTCGGTAACTCCTCCTTTTCAACAAAACGAACTACAAAGGGTGGAGAATGTCTCAACACGCCATGAACCATAGTAACATTTGCTCCAATAATGCGAACTCTTTTAATAACGTGTGGAACAACTGTACTTTTGCAGACGATCGGTCTCGACTCCTGGCGTGGCTATCACCCCTAGAACCAAGCTTAAGGCATCGAGATGTCCGTGAGCGCCGTGTCAACAATATCGGGGAATGGCTCATGCAAACCGAGGAATTCAGGAGATGGTGCGGCCGAAGAGGGGAAGGCGAGGGCGGAGGTGATGCCGCCGTTCTGTTTTGCTACGGTGATCCGGGGGTCGGTAAAACATTTATCAGGTAACAAACAATATTCTCCAGAGGGATAAGAGGTGAGCCTGTGCTAATAAGCCGCGATACTAGTTCGCTAGTAGTTGACAGGCTATGCGATCAGGCTAGAGGACAAAATGTCGCCATCACATGTTTTTACTTTGATTTCGCCACCCGAAAGGAGCAGTCCGCGACAAGTATGCTGGGTTCATTGCTAAAACAGATAGTCAGCGGAATGGAAAGGGTTCCGGAAGAAATATCGCACGCCTTTCAAGAGCAGAAAAAGGCCATTGGTGGATGCGGACCGCAACTCACTGACATTGTGAAGATGCTACAGGCCATCACATCCTCACAGCCCACGTTTATATGTATTGATGCCCTTGACGAATGTGTGGGTGTGCAACGGTTCAGAATTCTTAATTCTCTAAAACAAGTTCTGGAGAAATCCCCTAGCACTCGAGTATTCATTACCGGAAGGCCCCATATTCGGCCCGAGATCGAAAAGCGCCTTGCCGGGCGAGCTATAAATATATCTGTGGGTCCGAGCAAAACCGATATCACCACATATCTTCATGCTAAGCTAAGCGAGGACGAAACACCTGATGCCATGGACGAGAGTCTGGAGGCAGACATTCTGGAGAAGATTCCCGAGAATATATCGGAAATGTGAGTAGGGCAATAATCCCGGGAATTCCACTCCACATCATCCGCTAATAGGTATATTTAGGTTTCTACTCGTTTCCTTGAACATCGACGCGATCCTGGAAGAATCAACAGTATATCGAAGACGAGAAAGGCTCAGCAGAATGGTAAACGGATTGGGGTTGGAAGACGCCTACGGTTTGACAATCGAACGGATAAAGGCGCAGGGTGGGGACAAATCGAGACTGGGTATGCAAGCTTTGATGTGGGTCAGTTATGCAGAACGGCCGCTGAAGGCGAAGGAGCTCTGCCACGCCCTAGCAGTCGAGCTAGGCTCCACCAATTTCAATAGCGGCAACTTCCCTTCGATATCAACACTACTGAGCTGCTGCCAAGGACTGATTACCGTGGATAAAGAAGCATCAACTGTGCGACTGGTCCATTTTACTCTGCAAGAGTATCTTTCCGCCAATCCCAATATTTTCACCACACCTCACTCGTCGATAGCAGAGATCTGCTTAACCTATCTAAATTCCGAACAGGTCAAGGCCAATCCACCATATTGGTACGACGACCTCTACATCCCTCCCTTCCTAGAATATTGCTCTTTATACTGGGGAGTCCACGCGAAAAGGCAATTATCGGACCGCGCCAAGTCACTTGCCCTAAAGCTATTACAGGGAGATGACGGCCACATATCCACCCGATTGCTTTTAAGTCAAGTAAAGGGACTACTTCAATGGAATTCTGTTACCAATTTCCAATTTAATGGACTACACCACGCATCATTCTTCGGAATTTCCAAGCTTGTAGCTGCTTTGATAGAGATGGAATGTTGTGATACCAACGGAGGAGATTTTTGGGGGCACAGTCCGCTTTCTTGGGCCGCCCGCAATGGACACGAACAAGTAGTAGAAATGCTTCTCGGGCAGGAAGTTGTCAACCCCGATAAGCCAGATATTTACGACAAAACACCGCTCTCGCATGCCGCTGGGAACGGACATGAGGGAGTGGTGAAAATACTAGTCGGGCTAGAAGCGGTCAACCCCGACAAGCCAGAAAACTGGGGCCAAACACCGCTTTCGTTTGCTGCGGTGAATGGACATGAGAGAGTAGTGAAAATGCTGCTTGGGCGACAAGAGGTCAACCCCGACAAGCCAGAAAACTGGGGCCGAACACCGCTCTCGATTGCTGCCGAGTTTGGACACGAGGGAGTGGTGAAAATGCTACTTGGACGACAAGAAGTCAACCCAGACAAGCCAGATCTGTGGGGCCAAACACCGCTTTTCTATGCTGCCCAGTATGGACACGAGGGAGTGGCGAAAATACTGCTCGAGCGGGAAGAGGTCAACCCCGACAAGCCAGATACGTGGGACAAAACCCCGCTCTCGTATGCCGCCCAGAATGGACATGAGGGAGTGGTAAAAATACTGCTCGAGCGGGAAGAGGTCAACCCCGACAAGGCCGATGATGACGGCAAAACACCTCTCATGTACGCAGCTGAGCGTGGCCATAAAAGTGTGATAGAAGAGCTGAAGCCTCACAAAGTGGTAACCCCAGAACTATCCGAGGCCTAGGACACACCGCCACATGAAATCCACCCCATTCTTTGCCTCCCGGAGCATGTTGTTCGTGGAAGTTGTTTCTCTGCATCCTTTGCAGGCGAAAGAAATCCCACTAGATGGGAATGCACATATATATATTGCCACACCGCCTGACACCCCCGGTCTAACCCAATCAAATCAAGATTCATGGCTTTCTGTTTACAATGTACAAATTGTCTAGTTGGTAGTGTGCAATGGTTTTATTACTGTGAGAAGGTTTGGTTTATAGCTTCCGGTTTTCATTCCATCACACCTACTTTTCCTCTACCGGTAGGTGTAAATTCCTACCTACGTCTTTTTTTTCTAACTCTGTTCTTTGCTTCCTTTTCTCCGCCTCTCTCGTTTACCTAAGTGATAGATAAACCACATATAGAGTGTTTTTATTAATAGAGGAAAATCGGTGGATAATAGCACAACCATTCTTGAGACGCTTGTGAACTATATCAAACCATACTTACCACAGGGGACCGGTTACCATAAATAATATGGCTTAATGAATAGTACGATCCGGTATTGCTCTTGGCGAATGCCTTCTGGTCGTAGCTGCCTCCGCTATAGACGTGTTTGGAGAGCGGGAGCCCAGCAGACGGGTTCTTCATGCCACCCATTCGTCTCCCTCATCCCACGATCAACTTGATGGAATAAAACATACTAACCAAACAACAATATGTATACACCTTAGCGTGTATGATACTCAGAAAAATATTCACTCCCGATAGATGCCAGGTTAATGCTGCCGAACTCTTACCACCGTAATAGCGTATCGCGAGACCGGTGGGAAAGAGCTTCTCTTTCCTACTGGTCGCAAGAGTGCTCAACAATACAGAGCTCTTTCTCTTCACTATAAGAAACTATTAACTCAACGTAAGACCGGCTCTTCCAAATCCTGTTCTAGGTGCGGATGTCCCCATATAGGCCGAAAACAGAGGGACCAAAGGGCCCACAGCACCGTACTTTTCGATTTACTAGTGACTCGGAGGGGGCAGAAAGTCGGATGAATGGCGATTTTCTTTTATAATATGATCTATTGCCGGCGGGGTTGGAATTGATAAGGTGTGGTATGATAGACTGCGATGTGAATTGAGTTGGATCTCTGGTTAGCGAGTGAATACCGCAAAAACTGGCAAGAACGGCCGCCGCGCTAGTAGTCGGAATAAGGAGCGGCTGAGCTGAAACTTACGATTGCGTCAAAATAAGAGCCCTGAAGGGCCTAGTTCTGGCCACAAAGGGTTAGCCTATGGCGTCTCATTGCGATTTCGAGAAAAAAAAACTTGGGTGAAAATCTTATTTGGACGTACTAGCGCCGTGGCCGTTCTTGCCAGTTTTTGCGGTAGTTAAGGCAGTATCACCTCTGGTCGGGGTTCGGGTTTTAGTGGGTTTGCCCTCTCTACTGGTGTATAGAGACGTGGTAGATGATTTCCACCGCTGTAGCTTATTATACCGCTGAGCTCTCCTGTCGCGCGCGCGCACTATCATCGGCTTTACCGGGGGTGGTCGGGAAACAGGATCTCCAAAGTTCCTTTATATAACATTCTATCAAGAGCGAAAAATAGCTCCCCAGTGATTCCGGACGTCAGACGAATGTCCCCTGCACCGGACTAAGTTATCCATCACGTTAGTCCCACAGTCCTCCAGCTACTAGCACTAGTTTATTATGGCAGACTAGGTGGATGAAGTTTCAGAAGCCTTTGCAGGATTCTAATTTGCCCGGGGAGACCTCAAAAGAATATCTGTCCAAGATAGATTCATCTAGGTGGAATCTTTGGTAGGCATCACTGGGGAATTTCTTACGTGCCCATTGTGAGGACTACCACAATTTCCTAACAGGATATATCATGATCGTTCGCTTTATGTGACACCCCCGGGATTCACCTGGGACACCGGGCTTTATAGGAGAGAGGGAGTGACTTCGACCGGCAAGCTCAGTGGCTAGGTATAAATTTAGTGCCAGAGTAGGTCATCGATACCTATGTTGCAACCGCGCATTTGGTTTGTCATCCAGCTCCAGCAATTAATTCCCCCCCCCCCCCGATACAGCGGCCCCCTTTTTTCCTTGGGTTCTTCGACCTGCGCATTTTGTAGCTCTCAGCAAGGAGCTCCGGTACCTAAGGGCAGGAAAAATTATGTTTCTACTATAACCTTAAATCCCCCCTTACCGGTAGTATGGATCGGTCACCGCGATCAGAAGCTAATTTCCCGACGTCAAACCTTATCTGGACGCCGTATCCGGTGCTCCGATTACTCAAGTAACTAGACCACCATAACCTCAAATAATCGAACCGTGTGCTATGTCATTGGAGTTGTCATCTCTGGTAAGGTCTGGCGTTTTGTTTGTCTTTTTATGGCTAGAGGGACTGAGAACCTGGTTTTCTGCTGTGTTCTTCGCCCCTATTCTAAATAGGGAATTCTCAACGACATAACACATGGTCCCACTATTTAAGTTTTTACAGTCTCGAGTGCCAACAACGCTAATCATAATACCGCATTATTATCCCTGAGAGGTGAAACAACGAAACTCGGTGCACCCGCGAATTGCGCAAGAGTGGGGTCGAAAACATAGGATGAATACGGTCAGCAGTTACGGTATCAGCCTCATCATAACCGAAATCAAAGTAAAAAAGTGGCTTCAGCTATTACCGTCGGTTAACAAAATTAACGGCACACAAAAGATCCGTGGCGACGCAACTCTCCTCGCGACCCCGCATTTTCAACACCACCTGAAGATCTTCCTCTTGATCAAATATTAATCCCTACTAGGCATTCAACATGCGTTTACGTTTTATGTCTTTTTTTTTGATTTTAATGATAGTGGGGTTGGTGGGGGAGTGCTGTTGGCGATGGCTGGAGTTTTTCCTATTCATTGATGCGCGGTTGATTTTGTCAAGACACCATATTATATCATTCGGTCGGTTTCGTCACCCCCCCTGTTCATATTCCCTGCAGATGGCGCGATTTCTCGGATGGAGTGGACTGAATTTCGTTGTTTCACCTCTCTCCGGGATGGGACAACTTTCAACAGGCTTCCGGTACTCGGGGGGTATATTAAAAATCGGAAACTACCCGTGCTGAATCAGGGCCAAAAGAGATCTGGCAATAACAATGTCTGAAAAGAGAGACAGGCTTATGGGACATCTTAAAATTATACTTGCTGCACCAGGTGATGAGCAAAGTACCAGTCCTCTCATGGTCATATTACCCCAGAACAGGATTTCTGATTCCTTGAGAAGGAAACATCATTTCTTTGTATTCTTTGTATCTGCCCATCATAGGTTTATTTTTTCATTTTCATCGTACTGGTTTATCAAGAGCTAATCCCTATTGCTACTTTCCAAGTTTTCGTGGGCTCTGGTTGCTAAGTTATCGGAGCAGGGATACCCCCCTTTCCGATTTTTGATGACCCCCCCCGGAGTATGTGTTTAGGCTTTCTCGGGAAAGCATTTCGGATGCAGGAATACACGGGGGTTTTGGAACCGTGCATCCGCCGGAAGGAAAGCGTGAAAGAGCCAGACACTTGAATGCCACATGCCCGGAGGCTATTGGCAATGAGAGTTTGTTTTCCTTGTTAGTCCGGGAGTAAGCACGGGGGAGGGGAGACTTACATGGAATAGCATGGGTATGTGTGGTGGGTCATGGAGGTCTTTGTAGTTGATATGCTCGCATTTTGGTTTTTGCCGATAGTTGGTTGTTGGGATAGCTGTCGTTCAATGAAGTAAAACTCCTCACTCCTAAATGCGCGATCGTTTCCGTGTGCAAACTCTTGGCGCTTTGCAGTCCCCGTTTTGTTTTGTTTCGTTGTGGGCCTGAGATCCAGGTCTAAAAATGCCTAGTGTTTGAACGGTACTACCGGCACTCGAGTACAGCACAGGTAAGGGTTCCACTTTTGGCTAATTTACCTTGACTCTGAACGTAAAGGGATGCGGCGGATAATTGGCAATGCGGTTATTTATTGTGCCGTGGTGCTCTCGAGCTGTATGCGCCTTGTCTTCGGCTGCGCGGATAGCGGTGTAAAACAGGATCTCTGAAGTACCTTAATCCCCCTAGCCGAGGAAAGAGCTTTCCAATCTTTCGAGACAAAGGTTAGCTATTTGTCATGCTAGTCCCGCGGCTTTCCTCTGCCTGAAATGGTTTATTATGGCGGGCCAGGAGACCAGGGATGGAAAACCTTTTCGGGTAGTCTAATTGACCCGGGAGGGCCTACGGTAAAGCATATGGTAATCGATGCAGATTGGTGTCTGAAAGTTGCATATTCAATGAGTATCCTTGCAGAATGCCCCGCATACCCCCTGCGAAGAACTACCGGGGTTTCTCAACTGAATAAAGCACAACCGTTCGCTTCATATCTGTGGTCTATTCGGTAGTTTGGCTGGGACGCTTGGCTTTCGACACGAAACCGTAGTATTATATAATAGCGATGTAGTGGGAGAGCTTCAGGAATATTGAGTAGGAAAAATTAGCGTACTCGACCTGAAACCCGTGCAAGATATTGTCATCGATGGTGTTTTTTCTTTCCGTCAATAAAATGGGTTTTCAATGTCGGCTACCGAAGCTACTTGTACTGTACAGTAGTTCATAGATCTCGCTACCGGCAGGCTTATTCTACTCCCATCACCGAGGAGCTTTGGTGGGTAGCTAGTAGGAATGCTCGTAGTGTCGTAACCTAGGAGTCTAGGGCTTGGAAATCCGTACGTAGGACTCCCCACGGTGGAGTACCGACATAATACCGGTGGCGTTGGAATAGTAGTACGGTAGTTTCGCACCTGTCTAGTGGCTTACTTGGAATGTGCACCATAGGTGGATGTGTGCTACTCTGGTGTAACACTAGGAGACCACAGCCTTTAATCAGCCAGACCCCGCCCCTCTTCACCACCCAGAAACATCAGCGACAATACTCACTAACTTCTCCTTTTCAACAAAACGAACAATAAAGGGTTCAAGATGTCTCAGCATACCATCAACCATAATAACAACTTCTCCAATAATGCAAACTCTTTTAATGTGTCGAACTATACTTTTACCGATGATCGGTCTCAACTCCTAGCCTGGCTATCACCCCTGGAATCAAGCTTAAGGCATCGAGACATCCGTGAGCGCCGTGTCAACAATATCGGGGGATGGGTCATGCAAACCGAGGAATTCAGGAGATGGTGCGGCCGAAGTGAGAGAGGTGAGGCTGCAGGTGATACCGCCGTTCTATTTTGCTACGGAGATCCGGGGGTCGGCAAAACATTTATCAGGTAACAAAGACCATTTTCCAAAGAGAGAAGAGGTGAGCCTGCGCTAATAAGCCGCGATACCAGTTCGCTAGTAGTAGACAAGCTATGCGATCAGGCTAGAGGGCAAAACGTCGCCATCACATGTTTTTACTTTGATTTCGCCGGCCGGAAGGAGCAGTCCGCGACCAGTATGATGGGTTCTTTGCTGAAACAAATTGTCAGCGGAATGGAAAGCGTCCCGGACGAAATATCGCGGGCCTTCCAAGAGCAGAAAAAGGCCATTGGTGGATGCGGACCGCAACTCGCTGATATCGTGAAGCTACTACAGGCCATCACATCCTCACAGCCTACGTTTATATGCATTGATGCCCTTGACGAATGTGTGGGTGTGCAACGGTTCAAAGTCCTTGATTCACTGAAACAAATTCTTGAGAAATCACCCAGGACTCGAATATTCGTGACCGGAAGGCCCCATATTCGAGCCGAGATCGAAAAGCACCTTTCCGGGCGAGCGGTAAGTCTATCTGTGGGTCCTAGCAAAGACGATATCACTACATACCTTCATGCTAGACTGGCCGAGGACGAAACTCCAGATGCTATGAGCGAGAGTCTGGAGGCAGACATTCTGGAGAAGATTCCCAAGAATATGTCTGAAATGTGCGCAAGCCAATGACACCAAGGACCCCATCCTACACTATCCACTAACATGTGTATTTAGGTTTCTACTCGTTTCCTTGAATATCGAAGCAATCCTGGAAGAACCGACAATATATCGGAGACAAGAACGGCTGAGCAGAATGACAAATGGATTGGGGCTGGGGGATGCCTACGGTGCGACAATTGAACGGATAAAGGCGCAGGGCGGTGGCAAATCGAGACTGGGTATGGAAGCTTTAATGTGGATCAGTCATGCCGAACGGCCCTTGAAGGTGGAGGAGCTCTGCCACGCCCTCGCAGTCGAGCTAGGCTCCACCAATTTCAATAGTGGCAACGTCCCTTCGATGTCAACACTGGTGAGCTGCTGTCAAGGGCTGATTACCGTGGATAAGGAAGCATCAACTGTGCGGCTGGTCCATTTTACCCTGCAAGAGTATCTTTCCGCCAATCCCGATATTTTCACCACACCTCACTCGTCGATAGCAGAGATCTGCTTAACCTATCTAAATTCCAAACAAGTCAAGGCAATTCCATCCAATTGCTACCCCAACCTCTCCCACACTCCCTTCCTTGAATATTGCTCTTTATACTGGGGAGTCCACGCGAAAAGGCAATTATCGGACGGCGCCAAGTCACTTGCCCTAAAGCTACTGCCGGGATATGATAGCCACATATCCACCGGATTGCTTTTAAGACAAGTGGAACTAGATCTAGGGAATTCTGGTACCAACTTCAAGTTTAGCGGACTACACCACGCATCATTCTTCGGAATTTCCAAGCTTGTAGCTGCCTTGATAGAGATGGAATGTTGTGATACTAACGGAGGAGATTTCTCGGGGCGCAGTCCGCTTTTTTGGGCTGCTTGCAATGGACACGAAGAAGTAGTAGAAATACTGCTCGGGCAGGAAGCTGTCAACCCCGATAAGCCAGATATTGACGGCAGAACACCGCTGTCGCATGCCGCTGGGAACGGACATGAGGGAGTGGTGAAAATACTACTCGGGCGTGAAGATGTCGACCCCAACAAGCCAGACCAAGACGATAGAACGCCACTCCTGTTTGCCGTCTGGAACGGGAATGAGGGAGTTGTAAAAATACTACTCGGGCGAGGAGATGTCGACCCCAACAAGCCAGACCAACAGGATAGAACACCGCTCCTGTTTGCTGTCTGGAACGGGAATGAGGGAGTTGTAAAAATACTACTCGGGCGAGGAGATGTCGACCCCAACAAGCCAGACCAACACGATAGAACACCGCTCCTGTTTGCCGTCCAGAACGGGAATGAGGGAGTTGTAAAAATACTACTCGGGCGAGGAGATGTCGACCCTAACAAGCCAGGCGATGACGGCGAAACGCCGATCTCGTATGCCGCTCGCCAAGGACGAGAGGGAGTGGTGAAAATTCTACTTGGGCGAGAAAATGTCGACCCCAACAAGCCAAACAAACTCGGCAGTACACCGCTCCTGTTTGCCGCCTGGAATGGACATGAGGGAGTGGTGGAAATCCTGCTCGAGCGGGAAGAGGTGTTCCCAGACAAACCAACTTCCTGGGACCAAACACCGCTCTCGTATGCTGCCCAGTATGGACACGGGGGAGTGGTGAAAATACTACTTGGGCGGCAAGAAGTCAACCCCGACAAGCCAAATACATGGGACAAAACACCGCTCTCGTATGCCGCCCAGAATGGACATGAGGGAGTGGTGAAAATACTACTCGGGCGGCAAGAAGTCAACCCCGACAAGCCAACAAACTGGGGCCAAACACCGCTTTCCTATGCTGCCCAGTATGGACACGAGGGAGTGGTGAAAATCCTACTTGGGCGACAAGAGGTCAACCCCGACAAGGCAGATCATGACGGCAAAACACCTCTCATGTACGCAGCTGAGCGTGGCCATGAAAGTGTGATAGAAGAGCTGAAGCCTCACGAAGTGGTAACCCCAGAGCGATCCGAGGCCTAGGGCACACCGCCCCATGAAATCCACCCCATTCTTTGCCTCCCGGTGCATGTTGTTCGTAGAAGTTGTTTCTCTACCTCCTTTGCAGGCGAAAGAAATCCCACTAGATGGGAATGCACATATATATATTGCCACACCGCCTGACACCCCCAGTCTAACCCAATCAAATCAAGATTCATGGCTTTCTGTTTACAATGTACAATAGTCTGGTTGGTACTGTGCAATAATTTTATTACTGTGAGAAGGTTTGGTTCATAGCTTCCGGTTTTCATTCTATCATACCTACTTTTCCTGTAGGTGTAAATTCCTACCTACCCCTTTTTTTTCTAACCCTGTTCTTTGCTTCCTTTTCTCCCCCTCTCTCGTTTACCTAAGCGATAGATAAACCACATATAGAGTGTTTTTATTAATAGAAGAAAATCGGTGGACAATAGCGCAAGCATTCTTGAGACGATTATGGGCTATATAAAACCATACCTACCACAGGGGGCCGCTTACCATAAATAATATGGCTTACTGAATAGTACGATCCGGTATTGCTCTTGTCTGATACTTTCTAGCTGCCTCCATTACAGGCGTGTGTGGAGAGTGAGTCTAACAGACAGACTCTTCGTACCACCCATTAGTCTCACTCATCTCACAATCAACTTGATGGCATGAAACATACTAGCCAAAAAACAATCTAGATACACCCTAACTTAGTGTGTATTTAGAGAAAAATGTTCAATCCCGGTACAAGCCGGGTTAATGTTGTCGAATTCTCACCACTCTAATTGCACATCGCGAGATCGGCGGGAAAGGACTTCCCGTAACCACTCGCCACAAGACCGCTCAATAATACAGAGCCCCTTTTTTAATCACTATAAGAAACTCAATACTGGCTCTTCCAAATCCCATGCTAGGTGCGGATTTCCCCATATAGGCCGAAAATACAAAGACCAGAGTGCCCACGGTACCGTACCTTTCGACCTACTAGTGAATCGGACGGGGGGGGGCAGAAAGTTGGATAACTGGTGATTTTCTTTTATATGGCCTATTTCCGGCGGGTTGGAATTAATACGGTGCGGCATGATAGACTGCGAAGTGAATTGAGTTGGACCTCCGGTTAGCGGACGAATAATTAAGGCAGTATCACCTATGGTAGGGGTTCGGGTTTTGACGGATTTACCCTCCCTACTGGTGTATAGAGATGTGGATCATGTGGTGGACGATAGTATGGATCGGTGACCGCGATCAGAAGCTAATTTCCCGACGTCAAACTTTATCTGGACGTCGCATCTGGTGCTCCGATTACCCAAGTAACTAGACTACCATAACCCCAAATAATCGAACCGTAAGTTGGCATTGGAGTTGCCATTTCTGGTAAGGTCTAGCGTTTTTTTGTCTTTTTATGGCCCCCGGAAGGATTAATCGCCTGGCTTTCTGCTGTGTTTTTCGCCCCTATTCTAAAGCAGGGAATTCTCAACGACATAGCACACGATCCCACTAGTCGAGTTTTTACAATCTCGAGTATCGTAATATTATTACTATCCCTGAGAGATGTGAAACAACGAAACTCAAGGCACCCGCCAATAAATTGCGCAAGAGTGGGGTCGAAACCATAGGATAAATACGGTACCAGTTATCAGCTTCATCATAACTAAAATCAAAGTAAAGAAGTGACTTTAGCTATTATTATATCATTCGGTCGGTTTCGTCACCACCCGGTTCATATTCCCTGCAGATGGCGCAATTTCTTGGATGGACTGGACTGAATTTCGTTGTTTCACCTCTCTCCGGGATGGGATAACTTTCAGCAGGCTTCCGGTATGTGTTTAGGCTTTCTCGGGAAAGCATTTCTGATGCAGGAATACGCGGGGGTCTTGGAACTGTGCATCAGCTGGAAGGGAAGCGTAAAAGAGCCGGACACATGAATGCCACATGCCTGGAGGCTATGGGCAATCGGAATTTGTTTTCCTTGTTAGTCCGGGAGTAAGCACGGGGGGAGACTTACATGGAATAGCATGAGCATGTGTGGTGGCTCATGGAGGTCTTTGTAGTTGATACGCTCGCACTTTGGTTTTTGCCGACAGTTGGTTGTTGGGATAGCTGCCGTTCAATGAAGTAAATCTCCTCACTCCTAAATGCGCGATCGTTTCCGTGTACGAACTCTTGGCGTTTTGCCGTCCCCGTTGTGTTTTGTTTTGTTGTTGGCCTGCGATCCAGATCTAAAAATGTCTAGTGTTTGAACGGTGCTACCGGCACTCGAGTACAGCACAGGTAAGGGTTCCACTTTTGGCTAATCTACCTTGCCGCCGCCGAATGTAAAGAGAGGTGGCGGATGATTACCAATACGGTGATTTATACAAGTAGTGCCGTGGTGCTCTCGAGCTGTATGCGCCAGTCTCCGGCTGCGCCGATAGCGGTGGTAAAACAGGATCCCTAAAGTGCCTTAATCCCCCCAGCCTAGGAAAGAGCTCTCCAATCTTTTGAGACGAAGGTTAGCTATCCGTCATGCAAGTCCCGCAGCTTTTCCTCTGCCTGAAATGGTTTATTATGACGGGCCAAGAGACCGAGGATGGAAACCCTTTTCGTGTAGTCCAATTGGCTCTGGAAGGCCTACGGTAAAGGATAATGGGTGCAGATTATGCCTAAAGGGTGAATATTGGATGGGTATCCTTGCAGAATGCCCCGCATACCCCCTGCGAAGAACTACCGGGATTTCTTAACCCAATAAAGAACCATCGTTCGCTTCATATGCGTCGCCTAACTTATACAGTAGTTTTGGTTGGGATGGCTTTCGACACGAAACCGTAGTGTGGCAGCGATGTACTAGTACAGAGATACTCGAGTAGTGGGAAATATTCATGAATACTAAGTAGGAAAAATTAGCGTGCCTCGACCTGAAACCCGTGCAAGATATTGTCATCGATGGTGTTTTTTGTTTCGGTCAATGAAATGGTTTTTCGGTCTCGGCTACCTAGGCTACAGTACTGGAGTAGTTCATAGATCTCGCTACCGACAGGCTTATTCTACTGCCAGCACCGAGGGGTTTTCGTCGCTAGTGAGAATGTTCGTAGTGTGATAACATAGGACTTGGAAATCCGTACGTAGGACTCCTCACGCTGCGGTACCTACACATTATCGGTAAGCATCAGAATGGTAGTCGTTTCGCACCTGTCTGGTGGCTTACTTGGAATGTGCACCATAGGTGGCTGTGTGCTACTCTGGTGTAACACTAGGAAACCCCAGCCTCTAATCAGCCAGACCCCGCCTTTCTTCACCACCCAGAAACATCATCAACGACAATACTCACTAACTCCTCCTTTTCAACAAAACAAACAATAAAGGGATCAAGATGTCTCAGCATACCATCAACCATAATAACAACTTCTCCAATAATGCAAACTCTTTTAATGTGTCGAACTATACTTTTATCGATGATCGGTCTCAACTCCTAGCCTGGCTATCACCCCTGGAACCAAGCTTAAGGCATCGGGACGTCCGTGAGCGCCGTGTCAACAATATCGGGGAATGGCTCATGCAAACCGAGGAATTCAGGAGATGGTGCGGCCGAAGTGAGAAAGGTGAGGCTGCAGGTGATACCGCCGTTCTATTTTGCTACGGAGATCCGGGGGTCGGCAAAACATTTATTAGGTAACAAAGACCACTTTCCGAAGAGAGAAGAGCTGGGCCTGTGCTAATAAGCCGCGATATCAGTTCACTAGTAGTAGACAAGCTATGCGATCAGGCTAGAGGGCAAAACGTCCCCATCACGTGTTTTTACTTCGATTTCGCCGCTCGGAAGGAACAGTCCGCGACCAGTATGATGGGTTCTTTGCTGAAACAGATTGTCAGTGGAATGGAAAGCATTCCTGACGAAATATCGCGGGCCTTCAAAGAGCAGAAAAAGGCCATTGGTGGATGCGGACCGCAAATCGCTGAGATTGTGAAGATGCTACAGGCCATCACATCCTCACAGCCCACGTTTATATGCATTGATGCCCTTGACGAATGTGTGGGTGTGCAAAGGTTCAAAGTCCTTGATTCGCTAAATCAAATTCTTGAGAAATCACCGGGGACTCGAATATTCGTGACCGGAAGGCCCCATATTCGAGCCGAGATAGAAAAGCACCTTGGCGGGCGAGCGGCAAGTCTATCTGTGGGTCCCAGCAAAGACGATATCACCACATACCTTCATGCTAGACTGGGCGAGGACGAAACTCCAGATGCTATGAGCGAGAGTCTGGAGGCAGAAATTCTGGAGAAGATTCCCGAGAATATGTCGGAGATGTGCGCAAGCCAATGACACCAAGCATCCCATCCTACACTATCCGCTAACATGTGTATTTAGGTTTCTACTCGTTTCCTTGAATATCGAAGCAATCCTGGAAGAGCCGACAATATATCGGAGACAAGAGCGGCTGAGCAGAATGACAAATGGATTGGGGTTGGGGGATGTATACGGTGCGACAATTGAACGGATAAAGGCGCAGGGTGGTGGCAAATCGAGACTGGGTATGAAGGCCTTGATGTGGATCAGTCATGCAGAACGGCCCTTGAAGGTGGAGGAACTCTGCCACGCCCTCGCAGTCGAGCTAGGCTCCACCGATTTCAATAGCGGCAACGTCCCTTCGATGTCAACACTGGTGAGCTGCTGTCAAGGACTGATTACCGTGGATAAGGAAGCATCAACTGTGCGACTGGTCCATTTTACTCTACAAGAGTATCTTTCCGCCAATCCCGATATTTTCACCACCCCTCACGCGTTGATAGCAGAAATCTGCTTAACCTATTTAAATTCCGAACAAGTCAAGGTCATTTCATCCGATTGGTACCTCGACCTCTCCGACACTCCCTTCCTAGAATATTGCTCTTTATACTGGGGAGTCCATGCGAAAAGGCAATTATCGGACCGCGCAAGGTCACTTGCCCTAGAGCTACTACAGGGAGATGACATCCACATATCCACCCGATTGCTTTTAACACAAGTGGAGGAGCTATATCTATGGAATTCTGATACCAATTTCCAGTTTAGCGGACTACACCACGCATCATTCTTCGGAATTTCCAAGCTTGTAGCTGCCTTGATAGAGATGGAATGTTGTGATACCAACGGAGGAGATTTCTGGGGGTGCAGTCCGCTGTTTTGGGCTGCTCGCAATGGACACGAAGAAGTAGTAGAAATACTGCTCGAGCAGGAAGCTGTCAACCCCGATAAGCCAGATATTTACGGCAAAACACCGCTGTCGCATGCCGCTGGGAATGGACATGAGGGAGTGGTGAAAATACTGCTCGGGCTGGAAGAGGTCAACCCCAATAAGCCAGACGATGGCGGCCAAACACCGCTGTCGCATGCCGCTGGGAATGGACACGAGGGAATGGTGAAAATTCTACTTGGGCGAGAAAATGTCGACCCCAACAAGTCAGACCAATGCGGTAGAACACCGCTCCTGTTTGCCGCCTGGAATGGACATGAGGGAGTGGTGGAAATACTGCTCGAGCGGGAAGAGGTCATCCCCGACAAGCCAACAAACTGGGGCCAAACACCGCTCTCGTATGCCGCCCGGGGTGGACATGAGGGAGTGGCGAAAATCCTACTCGGGCGGCAAGAAGTCAACCCCGACAAGCCAACAAACTGGGGCCAAACACCACTCTTGTATGCCGCCCAGGGTGGACATGAGGGAGTAGTGAAAATACTGCTTGGGCGACAAGAGGTCAACCCCAACAAGCCACTGGATGACGGCAGAACACCGCTCATGTGCGCAACTAGGCGTGGCCATGAAAGGGTGATAGAACTGTTAAAGCCTTATGTAGTAGTAGCCCCTAGAGCGACCTGAGGCCTAGGACACACCACCTCATGACATCCACCCCATTCCCTACCCCACGCAGCATGTTGCCTATGGATGTTGTCCGTGGGCATCATCCTTTGCAGGCGAAGGAAATCCCACTAGATGAGAATGCACATATATATTGCCACACCGCCTGACACCCCCTGTCTAACTTAGTCGAATGAAGATTCCTAGCCTTCTGTTTACAATGTACAATAGTCAAGTTGGTAGTGTGCAATGGTTTTATTACTGTGAGAAGGTTTGATTTATAGCTTCCGGTTTTCATTCCATCACACCTACTTTTCCTCCAGGTGCAAATTCCTACTTACGTCTTTTTTTTCTAACTATGTTCTTTGCTTCCTTTTCTCCCCCTCTCTCCTTTACCTAAGTGATAGATAAACCACATATAGTGTGTTTTTATTAATAGAGGAAAATCGGTGGATAATAGCGCAACCATTCTTGAGACGCTTGTGAACTATACAAAACCATACTTACCACAGGGGACCGGTTACCATAAATAATATGGCTTACTGAATAGTACGATCCGGTATTGCTCTTGGCGAATGCCTTCTGGTCGTAGCTGCCTCCGCTATAGACGTGTTTGGAGAGCGGGAGCCCAGCAGACGGGTTCTTCATGCCACCCATTCGTCTCCCTCATCGCACGATCAACTTGATGGAATAAAACATACTAACCAAAAAACAATATGTATACACCTTAGCGTGTATGATACTCAGAAAAATATTCACTCCCGATAGATGCCAGGTTAATGCTGCCGAACTCTTACCACCGTAATAGCGTATCGCGAGACCGGTGGGAAAGGGCTTCTCGTTCCTACTGGCCGCAAGAGTGCTCAACAATACAGAGCTCTTTCTCTTCACTATAAGAAACTATTAACTCAATGTAAGACCGGCTCTTCCAAATCCTGTTCTAGGTGCGGATGTCCCCATATAGGCCGAAAACAGAGGGACCAAAGGGCCCACAGCACCGTACTTTTCGATTTACTAGTGACTCGGAGGGGGTAGAAAGTCGGATGAATGGCTATTTTACCTTATATGGCTTATTGCCAGCGGGGTTGGAATTACTACAGTGCGGTGTGATAGACTGTGGTGTGAATTGAGTTGGATCTCCTGTTAGCGGGCAAATAATTAAAGCAGTATCACCTATGGTAGGGGTTCTGGTTTTGGCGGATTTACACTCCCTGCTGGTGTATAGAGATGTGGTGGATGATTTCCACCGCCGTAACTTATTATACCGCTGGGCTCTCCTACGCTCGCACTATGCTCGGCTTTACCGAAAATAGTTAGAAAATAGGGTCTCTACAAGTTCCTTTATAAATCATTCTATCGAGAGCGAAAAATAGCTCCCCAATGATTCCGGACGTCAGACGAATGTTCCCTGCGCCGGGCCGAGTTACCCATCACCTTAGTCCTACAGCCTTCCACCTACTGGAACTAGTTTATTATGGTAGACTGAGTGGATAAGGATGCGGAGGCCTTTGGGGGATTCTAATTTGCCTCGGGAGACCTAAAGGGAATATCAGTCTAACACAGGTCCTCAAGGTGGAATATTTGGTAGGCATCAATGGCAATTTCTTATGTGCCCATTGTGAGGACTATCATAATTTCTTAACAGGATATCGTATATATCATCATCGCTTTGTGCAACGCGCCCGGGATCCACCTGGGACACCGGACTTTCTACGAGAGAGGGAGTAGCTTCGACCGGCAGCCTCAGAGGCCATGTATGTAAATTTAGTGCCAGAGTCCGTAGCCGATATTTAGGTTGCAACCGCGTGTTTTGTTTAGCATCCAGCTCCAACAATTAATTTTCCCCCCGACATCTCGGCCCCTTTTTTCCTTGGGTTCTTCGACCTGCGCATTTTCCAGCTCTCAGCAAGGAACTCCGGTTCAGGAGGGCAGGAAAAATTATGTTTCTACTCTAACCTTAAATCCCCCTTACCAGTAGTACGGATCAGTAACAGCGATCGGAAGCTAATTTCCCGACATGAAACCTTATCTGGACGTCGCATCTGGTGCAATTGTTCAAGTGACTAGACTACCATAAACTCAAATAATCGAATTGTGTGCTATTGTGCCATAACAAAATTAACCGTACATCAACGAATAGGAAAAATTCCGGCCATGACAACAGCAACTCCCCCACCAACCCCACTCTCATTAAAATCAAAAAAAAAGACATAAAATGTAAATACATAGTAGAGTACATTGTAGGAATTAATATTTAATTCAGAGGAATATCTTTGGGTGGCGTTGAAAATGCCGGGTTGTGAGGAGAGTTGCTTTGCCATGGATCGTCGAACTCTTGGCAGCAAATCGCATACTAAACCTTGCCAAGAGTTCGACAGACTTTCCCATAACCCCCTGTGCGGTTAATTGTGTTGACGGACGATATGTCATTAGAGTTGCCATCTCTGGTAAAGCCTAGGGTTTTTTTGTTTTTTTATAGTCCCCGGACAGACTGAGAGCCTAGCTTTCTGCTGTCTTTTTCGCCCCTATTCTAAAAAGCGAATTCTCAACAACATAGCACACGATCCCACTATTTGAGTTTTTACAATCTCGAGTATCGTAATATTATTATCTGAGAGAGGTGAAACAACGAAACTCAGTGCGCTCGCGAATCGCGCAAGAGTGCGGTCGAAAACATAGGATGAATAAGCAGTTATCAGCCTCATCGTAACCGACATCAATGGATGCATCATTCGGTCGGTCATCACCACAACCCTTGTTCATATTCCCTGCAGATGGCGCAATTGCTCGGGGGAACTGAATTTTGTTGTTTCACCTGACACAGTTCAAGCCTTAAAGTTATTGACCAACCCCTCATCATTGAAAGACGAGATTTATCGACTCCGCACCTCGCAACCCCAGCCCTGAGGCTCTAACACCAACACCATGTCCACCACCACCTTCACTGAAACGGCAAACCAGCCAGATATAACCTATCACCCAGACCCAATCTCCTATGCCGAGCGCACGAAGCGCATACTGGCCAAAAACCCCGCACAAGTTCTCCCAGCCGGCTTTCCAAATAGGCTCGAATCGGAACTAGTCTGGGAGGGGAAAGACTTCAAGGACGGCGAATGGATCTACCACCTGACTGAATCCGACATCGAAGAAGTGAGATCGGCCGTCGAGCTGTTCAAGAGCCAAAACCTTCCTCTAGGCCTACTCTCCCCGGCGACCTTCCCTCTACCGTCATTCTCCGAGGAACTACAAAGGCAGGCACGAATCTTACATTCCGGCCGTGGATTCTTCGTCCTCCGCGGTCTGCCGGAATACCCGGGACCTCTAGAGAATACGATTTCGTACGTCGGCGTAGCATCCTACATTGGCCCCACGCGCGGGATACAAGATCCCAACGGTGCAGTTTTAGCACACATAACCGACCTGCGTTCGCAAAACAACACAAACGCCATTGGCGCCCCAGCATACACCCCCGACAAACAAGTCTTCCACACAGACCCGGGTGACATCATCTCCCTGTATGTCCTTGGCGAAGCCGCTAGCGGCGGCACAAGTCGAATCGCGAGTTCTTGGAAAGTGTACAACCACCTCGCCTCGACACGCCCCGACATAATAGACACCCTATCCAAGCCCTGGCCGTTTGACGGCTTTGGCGGTAATCCGAAGGTGTATTATCGGCCATTGATACATTTCCATAATGGACGACTGATAAGTCAGTATGCGCGGCGGAAGTTTACCGGATTCAAAGAGGTGCCGAGGTCTACCGATATCCCGCCGATTACGGAGGAGATGGCGGAGGCGCTGGACGCGTTGCACTTCACAGCCGAAAGGTTTGCTCTAGGATTGCATTTCCGGCGGGGGGATATACAGTTTATCAATAATTTATCGTTGTTCCATTCGAGGGATGGGTACACTGATGATGAGACGCATAAGTAGGTTTTTTGATTCGTCATTTTTTCCTCCCTTTCTACCCAAAATATCGGGGTGGTCTGCGGAGAATAGTGTGCGCTAAGGGTTGTGGGGGGACAGGCGGCATTTGCTGAGGATCTGGTCGCGCAATGAAGAACTTGGGTGGGATACGCCGGATGCACTCAAGGGGCTGTGGGAACAGTTGTATTACAATGGGCTGAAACCTGAGGATCAGCTATTCCCGCTGGACCCGGTGGTTAGGAGGATGGTACCCATTGCTGGGGTTGAGAAGAGTTTCTAGAATGCTTGAGTCTAATGAGGATGACCCACCTCCTCTATAAGTACCGTATGCTGGGAGGTGGGAGGGTTGAAACTGCTGATTAACAATTGTCGAGACCTATTCGAGCAAGCAGGACAGAATCCAAGTGATAATACATAATCCCGTAGTCAATTACGTCCCAACAAGCTAAGAAACCAACATAATTCACAACATCCGGCATAACTGCTGGACCCAATGCATTTAACGTCAAAACAACCAGTAAATCCAGGGTGATAGCTGCAGGCAGCAGTCGATGTCAGACAAACACCCCATTTGAATACCTGCATCCCAGTTGACACAATTCTGGCGCCTATGAAAGAAATCATCAACAGGCGAACATGCGGTGACACGAAAAGAGAAAATGTTGAATAGATAGATAGACAAACCGACTTTTTAGCAGGGTAAATAGAGAGCAAGGGGTCATATGGACGCGGGGAATGGCAGCAAATTGATTTTGAGTCCCCGAAGGAATTCAGACCCGTGATCCAGCGTTGCATATTTGTTCCGATAATCCCCCGATAGTATAAAGAGTGATTTTCTGTGATTCCCTTCCCGGATATTTACTCTCCCAGTGCCACCTAGGAGCCGTTTAGCGAGACGCAGCGGACCTCCAGACCACGACAGCCTCTTAGCTACTCGAAGGCACCTACCGGGCGCATTATTCTCAATGCTCGTGCACAGAAATCTCCATCTCTTCTTATTCCTAGACGGTACTCTCGCCTCTCTTTGACGCGATCCCCACCATACCCGATAGGCCTCCAATCACCAGCTTGCAGATGCCCCATAGCCTCAACATGCAAGCAATTCTACCTTATATAGGCTTCTGTCGGTTAGAAGTATTCTCGCGAAGTTCCGGAAGCAATGAACCATGACCTAGCTTCTAGTGGTGCTTAACCGTCAATTGGTGCTCCAGGTGTCGTAGAAGCCCGAATTATTTTCCCTATGGCTCTCTCAATTGCACTATCCTTGCTACTTGGACCTATTATGCCTTCTTCCTCCTCTAAACCTTCTCCAATTAGCACTGCTCCTCTTTTTCCTCTTCACCCCCGCCTTCCCACTATGATTTCATTTGGAATTTCTAACTCATGTCTTTAGTTTCACCATTTCCTTCTTTATTGGCTTTAACCTCGCCCCCTTTCTCTTAAGCTTTCGGGGTCGTTTCTCATTCCTCTCTTTTGCTTCGGCTAGACCAACACCATCCCTGGTTTGTTACCGCCGCCCTATGGCGGAGATCAGAGCTGGGAGGCACGGCTCCCGCTCTCGGTAATGCCCTCGGCATGATATGTTAGACCGATAATGTAGTCTCTCAAGATGCTAGAGCACTTATCCAGTGTGAGGGCTATATTGACGCGGATTAGATATCAGGCCCCGATCAAGGAGGGACACGATTTAAGCCGCTTAGCGAGTTCTATACGTTATCGTACGTGGGAAACTGGAGCTTTGTCGGCAGTTGAGCACAAAATAAGGTTGTGTGAGCCTCAACCTCATTAACTTACCTCGCTGCAGCACTATATGCATATTAACCATTTCGTCCCATCTCATTCCAAGGTTTATAAACTGTACCTGTGCCAAAGCGGTGGCTAGGCGCTACAACCCCCGAGAGCTCGTAAGCTCAAACCTGGGGCGCTGTAAAGAGTGCACTCCCGCTCAACCTAATCCTGCCGCTCAAAGTAACCTTACCGCTTAACATAACTTTGCGGCTCAACGTAAATTTGTCGCTTAAACTCGAGTACTAGTACTATGCAGCCTTTTAGCTACTAAGCTTACCGTTTGGAGTCTACTGTCTATAGAATTCTATTTTGCGCCGTTTTGAGCAATTGTGCTTGCTTGTCGTTTAATACTGGTAATTATTAGCTAGTGCGGGGTAGTGGGAATAGCGGCAAGTAGCGCCTGGATTTGTATTTCAACATCCTAATATGGCTCTATCCACTAACTAGGAAGTATGAAATATGGTACTGGTAGCATAATGGGCTTCGGTTTTCGGTAGCATTGTGTGTTGGCAGGGGGAGGAGGACTTGTGTTGAACAGAAAAAGAGTGTTTAGCCACAAAGTCACCGTAGCAGGTGACGGAGTTACGTTGAGCCGCAAAGTTACACTAGGCGGGGATTCGGGAGTTGGGGTGCCTAGCCACAGCCTTGGCACAAGCATGAGCCCATCCCCAGACGGATCTACAAGTACCTTGCCTGTGGGCCTATCAGTATAGAGATGTGGCGGATGATTATAAAAACCGCACTTTTCAATAGTTGCTATCTTACTGAAAACTCAATCTCATTTTTCCCAAACCCCCAATTCAAAGTCATTTCCTCTGTGCAATATCTCTGAAGTATACTCATAACTAACCGAAGGTCCCACAAGAATTTGAAGCTCTACTGTCGCTTGGAGGTCATCATTATCACCAATTTACTAAGATAATTGCCCCAGCAACCCCACGCGCCATCACCAAGACTTTTGTCTAGTCACTTTATAACGGCACCAATGCTCCGATTTATTATGCCGTAGTCTAGTGCTCTCTATAATAGTTGTAAATTATGTGCACGCAGCCGGCTTCATACACCGGACTAGTCTGTGAAAGGGCTCTCATCTTTCGCCACGCCAAGTAAATCTTCTCTGCGGTAACCCAGGTTACCCGGAGTTTTAGTATTCCGACTTTTCCCATGCCTTAAATAGTTTATTATGGCAGGCAACCGAGGGCGCAATACTCGTAATTTTCTGACGTTTGTAAACATGACTGCTATTGCATGCCACCAAAATCCTGAGGCTCTGGTTGATTTTTTGCCCGTATACAATAGCAGTCGTGTTTACTTAACCTTATTTGCATTCTTTCTAAGCTAATCAACTAAATGACACTAAGCTCGTCCAGGGACACCATCCCCTGGCCTGACCGCCCTTAAAGAAATCCCCCGCCCCGCCGCCAGCCTATCCATCAACCGCCTACCCGCCAGTGCCTCCGGTACCGACACCAACCACGTGCAAAATTATCTGTAGTCAGTAAGAACCCCGCAAACCGGTGTCGAATCCGTCAGGTAAGAGCCAGACTCGTCCCCCACCCCCTCCTTCTCGGAACCCAAAGGCCACAGGCGCATTCCCGGTAGGGGCTACCCATTAGGGGGAAACAAGAAACTAAAACGTCCAGCCCAACAAACCCCAACTGCCGACCATTCACAAACACTCCCGAAACCAAACCAACCGTGCACTTATCGTGACAGGACACAGCTACCCCACACATGCCAAAAAAATAATCACTACCGCGGCCTAAAAGCCACCCCGCGTACCCTCCACCACAAAAGAAACCCACCCGGGAAGGAGAACCCAATCAGGCAGGAGGAAGACACAGTTGCAATGGCTGCATGCGCCCCTCACTAGACCGGAGATCGAACCAATCCCACCGTGCCGCCGCACACCACATCAAAACCAGCCCAAAGGCCAGAGCGGAGGGCGTGAAATTCAGGGTCTCTGGCATGCCCCGAGGGGGCCAGAGGATATCGAGGACCCGGCGCGAAGCCAGGAGAGCGTGGGAGGAAACACTCAAAACAAGTTGCATGAACCAAAGCGGGGGAGAAGATGCAATAACCGCAGGAAGGCGCGAACCAAGTGAACCGTAAGCAGAGGGGGATCAGGCGTGTGCGTGTCCGAACGGTTGCTCCGAGGAGAGGAAGGCACAAAAACCAACCCATACGACCAACTGTTTCCCAGCCGGCAGACCCAGGGCCGAACAGCGCGACAAGAGGACGAAACCAAAGCGGCAAGGCAACGGGGAGTGGCAGTAAGTGCCAGGTCGGGGGCGTATCAATAGGCAAACAAAAGAGAGCGGGCCCGGGGCCTGAATACACATGAACCACCCAGGTAAGATTAAAGACTTGAAGCCATCGTGAGAATCAGCAACAAGGGCGTTGATTGGGTGATCCCCCCTTATCCCGCAGCAAACGTGACCACTTTCAAGAAAGTAAGAAGTCGTGTTTACAAACGTCAGAAAATTACGAGTACACCCTGGGGGATTTAATGAAATTTGGAGCCTGAAATGCGGGGGTGTGGCTCAATGGGGGATATTGGATTCCGTGGGCATAACCACATAATGCCCCACATACACCTCGTGCGAAGACTACGGGGATCTTAACTAACTAAAGCACCGCCATCCGCTTGATATAAGTCGCTTACAATTTACCTAGGGCGCTTGACTTTTGATGAGGGGGGGCTCCGACTTTTAGTCGCAACAAAAGTGGCCGTGGAGTGGGGGAGCTTCATTGGTCTTGGGGAGTGGGGCTTGGTAACACTTAACTTGAAACCCAAAATATTATCACTGCTGACGATGTTTTTGGTTTCTGGCAAAAAATTTTGTAGTGCTGGCGACCCAGGTTTCAGTAGTTTATAGGTACAACTGGGCTTGTTCTGCTGCCGGCACATAGGAGTGTTCGTGGGTAGATTGTGCGATAAGTTAGTCCTTAACCTACACCCGTACGCATGGTGCCTCATTCAGTAGTACCCGAGTGCTGCTGCGATATCGGTAGCCATTAGAGTGATAGTATTTTCAGACCTTTTGGGTGGCTTAATTAGTATTTTCTTCGGCGCCATATGTAGCTAAATTCAATCCTACTGTAACACAAACAGACCCCTGCTTTTCTTCAGCCAGACCCCGCATTTTTTCGCTCCCAGGAATATCATCAACGACCATACCCAGCAACCCCCCCCCCCTAAACAAAACGAACAATAAAGGGTTGAAGATGTCTCAACATACCGTCAACTATAGTAACACCTGCTCCAATAATGCGAACTCTTTTAATGTGTGGAACAACTGTACTTTTACCGATGATCGGTCCCAACTCCTAGCGTGGCTATCACCCCTAGAACCAAGCTTAAGGCATCGAGACGTCCGTGAGCGCCGTATCAATAATGTCGGGGAATGGGTCATGCAAACCGAGGAATTCAGAAGATGGTGCGGCCGAAGTGGAGAAGGTGGGGGCGGAGGTGATACCGCCGTTCTGTTTTGCTACGGAGACCCGGGGGTCGGCAAAACATTTATCAGGTAACAAAGAGTATTCTTCAAAGAGGGAGGAGGTGAGCACCTGTGCTAATAAGCCGCGATACCAGTTCGCTAGTAGTAGACAGGCTATGCGATCAGGCCAGAGGACAAAACATCGCCATTACGTGTTTTTACTTTGACTTCGCTGCAAGAAAAGAGCAGTCCGCAACGAGTATGCTGGGTTCCTTGCTGAAACAGATGGTCAGCGGAATGGAAACAGTTCCGGACGAAATATCGCGCGCCTTCCAAGAGCAGAAAAAGGCCATTGGTGGATGCGGACCGCAACTCGCTGACATCGTGAAGATGCTGCAGGCCATCACATCCTCACATCCCACGTTTATCTGCATTGATGCACTTGACGAATGTGTGGGCGTGCAACGGTTCAAAGTCCTTGATTCTCTAAATCAAGTTCTTGAGAAATCGCCAGGGACTCGAATATTCATGACCGGAAGGCCTCATATTCGCCCCGAGATCGAAAAGCGCCTTGCCAGACGAGCGATAAGTCTATCTGTGAGTCCTAGTAAAGGCGATATCACCACATACCTGCATGCTAGGCTGGGCGAGGACGAAACACCAGATGCCATGGACGAGAGTCTGGAGGCAGAAATTCTGGAGAAGATTTCTGAGAATATATCAGAAATGTGAGTAGAGCGATAATCTCGAAAATTCCACCCCACATCACTCGCTAATAGGTATATTCAGGTTTCTACTCGTTTCCTTAAACATCGACGCAATCTTGGGAGAATCGACAATATATCGGAGACAAGAAAGGCTCAGCAAAATGACAAATGGATTGGGGTTGGGAGATGCCTACGGTGCGACAATCGAACGGATGAAGGCACAGGGTGGTGACAAATCGAGACTGGGTATAGAAGCTTTGATGTGGATCAGTCATGCCGAACGGCCCCCGAAAGTGGAGGAGCTCTGCCACGCCCTCGCAGTCGAGCTAGGCTCCACTGATTTCAATAGCGGCAACGTCCCTTCGATGTCGACATTGGTGAGCTGCTGTCAAGGACTGATTACCGTGGATAAGGAAGCATCAACTGTGCGACTGGTCCACTTTACTCTACAAGAGTATCTTTCCGCCAATCCCGATATTTTCACCACACCTCACTCGTCAATCGCAGAGATCTGCTTAACCTATCTAAATTCCGAGCAGGTTAAGGCAATTCCGCCCGATTTTTACCCCGACCTCTCCGACACTCCCTTCCTAGAATATTGCTCTTTATGCTGGGGAGTCCATGCGAAAAGGCAATTATCGGACCGTGCAAGGTCACTTGCCCTAGAGCTATTACAGGGAGATGACGACAACATATCCACTCGATTGCTTTTAAGACAAATAAAGGGACTACGTCTCAGGGATTCTGGTACCAACCTCCAGTTTAGCGGACTGCACCACGCATCATTCTTCGGAATTTCCGAGGTTGTAGATGCTTTGATAGAGATGGAATGGTGTGATACCAACGAAGGAGATTTTTGGGGGCACAGTCCGCTTTCTTGGGCTGCTCGCAATGGACACGAAGAAGTAGTAGAAATACTTCTCGGGCAGGAAGCGGTCAACCCCGATGAGCCGGATATTTACGGCAAAACACCGCTCTTGCATGCCGCTCAGAGCGGACAAGAGGGAGTGGTGAAAATACTACTCGGCCGGGGAGAGGTCAACCCCAACAAGCCAGACGATGATGGCCAAACGCCGCTCTTGTATGCCGCTCAGAGTGGACAAGAGGGAGTGGTGAAAATGCTGCTCGGGCGAGAAGATGTCGACACCAACAAGCCAGCTCAACAGGGTAGAACACCGCTCCTGTTTGCCGCCTGGAAAGGACATGAGGGAGTGGTAAAAATACTGCTCGAGCGGGAAGAGGTCATCCCCGACAAGCCAACAGACTGGGACCAAACACCGCTCTCGTATGCTGCCGAGTATGGACATGAGGGAGTGGTGAAAATATTACTCGGGCGGGAAGACGTCAACCCCGACCAGCCAACTTCCTGGGGCCGAACACCGCTCTCGTTTGCTGCCGCGAATGGACATGATGGAGTGGTGACAGTACTACTTGGGCGACAAGATATCAACCCTAACAAGCCACAGTATGATGGCACAACACCGCTCATGTATGCAGCTGAGCGTGGCCATAACAGGGTGATAGAACTGCTAAAACCTCACGAAGTAGTAACCCCCGAGCGACCTGAGGCTTAGGTCATACCGCCTCATGAAATCTACCCCATCCTTTGCCTCTCGGGACATGTTATTCATGGAGGTTGTCTGCGGACATCTTCCTTTGTCGGTGGAGGAAATCCCATGAGGTGGGAATACACATATATATTGCCACATCGACTAACACCCCCGGTCTAACTTAATCGAATGAGGATTTATGAACTTCTGCTTACAATGTGCAATAACCTGGCTGGTAGTGTGCAATAGTTTTATTCCTGTGTGAAGGTTTGGTTCATAGCTTCCGATTTTCATTCTATCATGCCTACTTTTCCTCTAGGTGTAAATTCCTACCTGCGCCTTTTTCTTCTTCCAACTTTGTTTTTGCTTCCTTTTTTCTCCCCCTCTCCTTTCCCTAAGCAATAGATAGACCACATATAGAGTGTTTTTATTAATAGAGGAAAATCGGTGGACAATAACGCAAGCATCCTTGAGACGATTATGGGCTATATAAAACCATACTTACTGTTGAAAGTCACCGGCGATCTCCCAACACAAGGACAAGTTTCCGTTGTACTTTTCCTATCTTGTTGGTCTATCTTTACTAGTTTCATTTGTCAGACGTTATCAATCAAGGGGAGGAATGAACGTAATTTACATATGGCCGGAAACCAGCGGAGGGTAATGCGAAGGATGGATCGGGATACTGAGCGGAACGGAGGATTTCCACGGGTGACGGAGATTGGAAAACTCATCGTATTGTCTATATAAACCCTCAGCTTTGTCGTAGTTCGAACAAGTAAGCAAGACACGTTTCCGGAAAGTATACAGCAGTTCCCTCCTTGACTTCTTTGTACTTCTTCATCGTTCGAGCCCATTCTTCTCATATCCCGCTCTCATAACAATACTTACCACAAGGGACTGGCTACCATAAATAATATGCCTTAATGAATAGTACGATTTAGTATCGCTCTTGGCGGATACCTTCTAGCCACTCCTGCTACAGACGTGGTTGGAGAGTGGGAGCCCAGCAGACGAGTTTTTCATACAACCCATATCTCCCCCTCATCTCACGATCAACTTGATAGAATGGAACATACCAGCCAAAAAACAATCTGTATACACCTTAACTTAACGTGTATTCAGAAAAATATTTACTCCCGATTGAAGCCAGGTTAATGCTGCCGGATTCTTACCACTCTAGTAGCGCATCGCGAGAACGGTGGGAAAGAACTTCCCGCTCCCACTGACCGCAAGACTGCTCAACAATAGAGGGCCTTTTCTATTCACTATAAGAAACTATCAAGGCAACGTAATACTGGCTGTTCCAAATCCCGTGCTAGGTGTGGATGTCCCCACCTATGCCGAAAATAGAGGGACCAAAGGGCCCACCGCACCGCACTTTTCGACCTGGTAGTGAATCGGAGGGGGGCAGAAAGTCGGATGAATGGCCATTTTATTTTATATGGCTTATTGCCGGCGGGGTTGGAATTACTACAGTGCGGTGTGATAGACTGTGGTGTGAAATGAGTTGGATCTCCGGGCGGGCGAATAATTAAGGCTGTATCATCTATGATAAGGTTTTGAGTTTCGACGGATTCACCTTCCCAACTGGTGTATAGAGAAGTGGTGGATAATTTCCACCGCTGTAACTTATTATATCGTTGGGCCCTCGTATTGCGCGCGCACTATGCCCGGCGTTACCGAAAATAGTCAGAAAATAGGATCTCCAAAGTTCCTTTATAGACAATTCTATCGAGAGCGAAAAACAGCTCCACAATCATTCCGGACGTCAGACGAATCTTCCCTGCGCCGGACTAAGTTACCCATCACGTTAGTCCCACAGTCCTCCAGCTACTGGCACTAGCTTATTAAGGCAGACTAGGTGGATGAGGTTTCAGAAGACTTTGGAGGATTCTAATTTGCCCGGGGAGACCTCAAAGGAATATCGGTCCAAGATAGATTCCTCTAGGTGGAATCTTTGGTAGGCATCACTGGGGAATTTCTTACGTGCCCATTGTGAGGACTGCCACAATTTCCTAACAGGATATATCATGATCTTTCGCTTTATGTAACGTGCCCGGGATTCAGCTGGGACTCTGGGCTTTATAGGAGAGAGGGAGTGACTTCGACCGGCAAGCTCAGTGGCTAGTTATGTAAATTTAGTGCCAGAGTCGGTCATCGATATCTATGTTGCGACCGCGTTTTTTGTTTGTCATCCAGCTCCAACAATCAATTTTCCCCCCGACATCTCGGCCCCTTTTTTCCATGGGCTCTTCGTCTTGCGCATTTTCCAGCTCTCAGCAAGGAACTCCGGTACCTAAGGGCCGGAAAAATTATGTTTCTACTGTAACCTTAAATCCCCCCTTACTGAAACCTGAGGATCAGCTATTCCCGCTGGACCCGGTGGTCAGGAGGATGGTGCCTATTCCCGGGGTTGAGAAGAGTTTCTAGAATGCCTGAGTCTTATGAGGATGACCCACTTCCACTATAAGTACAGTATGCTGGGAGATGGGACGGTTGGAGCTACTGATTGACAATCGTTGAGAGCAAGTCGAGCAAGCAAGAGAGTATCCAAACGATAATACATAATCCCGTAGTCAATCGCATCCCAGCGAGCTAGGGGACCAACATATTATAGCTCACAACATCCGGAATGACTGCTGGGCCTAATGCGTTGAACGCCAAAGCAACCAGTGAACCCGGCGTGATAGCTGTAGGCGGCAACCAATGACAAACAAAAACTCCATTTAAATAGTCTACATTCCAGTTGACACGATACTGGTGCATATGAAAGAAATCCAACTGATAAACACGAAATAACACCAAAACGCGAAAGTGTGGAATAGGCAGACAAACCGACTTTAATAGAGTAAATAGAGAGTAAGGGGTCATAAGGCCGGGCGGAATAGCAGCAAATTGATTTGGGTCCCCGAAGGAATTCTGACCCGTGATCCAGCATTGCATTGCATATCTCTTCCAATAATCCCTTAATAATATAACGAGTGACCCCCCGTGATTTCTTTCTCGGCTATCTACTCGCCCACTCCTACCTAGGAGCTGTTTAGCGAGACGCAGCCTCTTATTTACCTGAAGGCACCTACTGGGCGCATCACTGTCAATGCTCGTGCACGGAAAACTCCATCTCTTATTTCTAGACGCTATTCTCGCCTCTCCTCAATGCCATCCCCACCATGCCTGACAGGCCTCCAATCACCAACTCCCAGATGTCCTGTAGCCTCAGCATGCAAGTAGCTCTACCTTATATAGGCTCCTGCCGGTTAGAAGTATTCTCGCGAAGTTCCGGAGGCAATGAGCCATGACCTGGCTTCTACTAGTGCTAAACCGTCAATTGGTGCTCGAGGTGTCGTAGAGGCCAGAATTATTCTCCCTCTGGTTCTCTCAATTGCACTACCCTTGCTACTTGGACCCGTTATTTCTTCCTCCTCCTCTAACCCTTCTCCAATAAGCACTGCTCCTCTTTTTCCTCCTCACCCCCGCCTTCCCACTATGATTTCATTTAGAATTTCTAACTCATGTCGTCAGTTTGATCATTTCCTTCTTTAGTGGCTTTAACCTCGCACCCTTTCTCTTTAGCTTTCAAAGTCGTTTCTCATTCCTCTCTTTTGCTTCGGCTAGACCAACACCATCCTGGTTTATTACCGGCGCCCTGTGGCGGAGATCAGAGCTGAGAGGCACGGCTCCCGCTCTCGGTAATGCCCTCGGCATGGTATGGTAAACCGATAATGCAGTCCCTCAAGATGCTAGAGCACTTATCCAGTTTGAGGGCTAAATTGAAGTGGATTAGATATCAGACCGCCATTAAGGAGGAAACTATCTAAGCCGCTTAGCGAGTATGATCCGTTACGTGGGAGGCTCGATCTAGGTCGGCAGTTGAGCCCAAAATAAGGTTGTGTGGGCCTCAGCCTCATTTCCTCGCTGCGACACTATATGCATGTTATCAACGATTTTATAAACTGTACGGTATCATACCTGTGCCAAAGCGGTGGCTAGGCGCCACAACCCCCAAAGACTCGTAGGCTCAAGCTCAAACCTGGGGCGCTGGAAAGAGTGCCATCCCGCTCAACCTAACCCTGCGGCTCAAAGTAACTTTGCCCCTTAACATAACTTTGCGGCTCAATGCAGATTTGTCACTTAATAATACTCGAGAACTATGCAACCTTCTAGCTAAACTCACGATTAGGAGTCTACTGTCTGTGGGATTCTATTTTGCACCGTTTTCAGAAATTGTGCCTACTCGTCGTTTAATACCGGTAATCTTAAGCAGCTGTGGCGTGGTGCGAATCGAGGCAAGTGCCACCTGAATTTAATTATTTACATCTTTGATATGTTCTATCCGCTGGCTGGGAAACAGAAAAGATGGTACTGGTGGCATAATGATCTTCGGTTTTCGGTACCATTGTATGTTGACAAGGAGAGCTCGGATTGAACCGCAAAAGAATGTTTAGCGATAAAGTTACCGTTGCAGGCGACGAAGTTAGTTGAGCCGCAAAGTTACAACATGTAGAGATCTTCCTCCAATTGTTTACCCAGTCTCCTGACACTTCCCCATTTTGCTACCGCTTAGCAAAGACAGGCACTTTCTTCTGGTGGGTCGCTGGGGCAACTATCTTGGCAAATTGGTGATAATCATGACTTTTGAGCAATGGTCGAACTTTACAACCTAGTAATACCTGCAGTCTGTAATGGGTATACTTCAAAATGAGCACGAGATATTAAGGAGATGAGGTAACTTTAAATCAGGAACTTGGGAAAAAGGAGATGAAGATTTCAGTGAGTTAGGAATGCTTGAAACGCTAGGTTTTTGCCTATTTTTGGTGCGAACAAGAGAAATCACCAAGACTTTTGCCCAGGCACTGTATTTCTGTGCCTCACCAATAAGTTGGTAGGGAGGGATGAAGGTGGTTCCCTTGGGTGGCTCGGTGCCGATTCTGCTGGAATTAGTGGGGAGTGATATCATACGATAGACCGCCGTGCAGATTGAATTTGATCTCCTATTAGCGAACATATGGTCAAGGTCCTGCCGAAGCTGAGGCTAGACGCCACCACAAACAACTCGGGACACCCAAATGAGTGCCCAACTGAACACCCTAACCCTAACCCTGCGGCTCAACCTAACTTTGTGGCTCAACATACCGGTTCCTAATCATACAACTTAGCTCAATATACTATACTCGAGTACAGTGCGGGAACTCGAGCACTGCGCAAATCACTTAAGTGCTGAACCAGGGTTGAGGCGGGGTGAGTGGCATCCGCACCAAATCCTTTCTGCTTGCTTTCTTGTGGCCGGATTGGAATGCGCACCGAATATGTAGCTATTTGCTACGCTGTTGTAACTGATGAAGCCTAAGGGAAAGCACAAAAGATGAAGGGAGCGAATGTGCGACCACAATAGACTCTAAGCGGAGCGGTTAAGGATGGAGGAACAGTGGACTAGATGGCTGCTAAGTCTCTAGCTGAGGGCAAGCCAGGAGATATATCTCTCCGCCTAACTAACAAAGCACTCCCGAAACTCAACGCACTCTAAAGAAAGACACGCAGCTAACTAAACCTGATCCCTAATGATCACAAAAAATCTAGACTCATCCTGATATCCCATGATACTCCGTGATCCTGAGGCCTATGCCCTGCCTGTGCCAACTCTCGTATGCCTGGTATCATAACATGGGGTATGAAAAAACGGTGAAACCAAAAACCCGATACCTCATATCCTATGGCTAGAAACATCAACAAAACCATGAAAGAAATATTCTATGCCTAGCGGCATAGGATGTGAGAACAACAACCCATAGGAGAACGCGCAACCGCCGGAAATTAAAAAAACCGTATGCCCTAAACCCTATCTCTCCTGGTCGCATATCCGGATAATTATCATAATATCATACATGCATATCTACACAACCCTCTAACCGCATGCCCTATAGGCAATCCAACTGTATTATAACCACCAACAGACCCCAGCTTTTCTTCCTTTAGACCCCACTTTTCTTCTCCTCCCGGGAAAATCGTTAACAACCATAATTACTCAACAACTCTTCTTCTTCAACGGAACAAGCAATAAGGAGCGGAAGATGTCTCATACCATCAACGACAGTAAGAACATCTCTCATAATACAAACTCTTTTGATGTGTGGAGCAACTATACTTTTACCGATGATCGGCCTCAACTCCTAGCCTGGCTATCACCCCTGGAACCAAGCTTAAGGCATCGGGAGCTTCGCGAGCGCCGTGTCGGCGGTGTCGGGGATTGGTTTATACAGACTGAGGATTTTAGAAGATGGTGCAGAGTTGGTGGGAAAGGTGGAGGTGGAGGTGATAATGCTGTTCTGTTCTGCTATGGAGATCCGGGTGCCGGAAGGACATTCATCAGGTAACAAGGATTATTCTCTAGGGAGAGAGAAAATTAAGCCGAGGCTAACAAGCCATGATGACAGCTCGCTAGTCGTGGACAGGCTTTGCCATCGAGCCAAAGGACAAAACATCGCCGTGACTTGCTTTTACTTTGATTTTGCAGCCCGAAAGGAGCAGTCTGCGGCTGGTGTGTTGGGTTCTTTGCTGAAACAAATGGTTACCGGAATGGAAAGGGTCCCGGGGGATATATCGAGGGCCTTTCAAGACCAGAAAAAGGTCATTGGTGGGTGCAGACCGCAACTTGCTGATATCGTAAAGATGCTACAGAGTATCATGTCCTTGCAGTCCACATTTGTGTGTATTGACGCTCTTGATGAATGTGTTGGAGTACAGCGGTTCAGAGTCCTTGAGTCGCTCAAACAAATCCTGGAGAAATCCCCTCGAACCAGAATATTCATAACCGGAAGGCCCCATATTCTAGCCGAGATCAAGAGGCTCCTTGCTAGACGAGTGGAAAATGTATTTGTAAATCCTACCAAAGACGATATCATCACATACCTGCGGGCCAGACTGGGCGAGGATGAAATGCCAGACTCCATGGACGAGAGTCTGGAGGCAGACATTCTTGAGAAGATCCCCGAGAATATATCGGAAATGTGTGTAGGGGCAATGACGCCGAGGACTTCATTCTACATCATCCGTTAACAAGTATCATTAGGGTTCCACTCGTTAGCTTGAATATCCACGCAATTCTTGAAAAATCGACAATATATCGGGGACGAGAGAGGCTTGGGAGAGTGACAGACAGGTTGGAATTGGGAGAGGTCTACGGTGGGACAATTAGGGTTCGTTACGGGGCGGACGGGGCCCCGGAAAACGCCGGCCCCCGGCCCTTTTCCCCGCCCTGCCCCGCTCAACGGCCTGGGGCGGGGTGTCTTTTTCGGCATTCCCTGCCCCTGTCCCCGCTCAGGCCCCCGCCCCACCCATACCCCGGACGGGTCCCCGTTAAAAATGGGTGGTAACAAACGGGGCCCCGTCCAGGGAATAAGTGCGGGTGGTCCCCGGGCGGGGGCGGGGCCTGGCGAGTGAAACCCCGCCCCGCCCCGCCCCGCCCCGTAACGAACACTAGGGACAATTGAACGGATAAGGGCCCAGAGTGGGGACAGATCAAGACTAGGAATGGAAGCTCTGATGTGGGTCAGTCATGCAGAGCGGCCATTAAGGGCAGATGAACTCTGCCACGCCCTCGCAGTCGAGCTAGGTTCCACCGAGTTCAATGCTGACAACATCCCTTCGATATCGACATTGGTGGGCTGCTGTCAAGGTCTTATTACCGTGGATAAGGAATCATCAATTGTGCGACTGGTCCATTTCGTGCTGCAAAAGTATCTTTCCGTCAATCCGGATATTTTCATACACCTCATTCGGCAATGGCAGAGATCTGCCTGACCTATCTGAATTACGAGCAGGTCAAGGCCATTCCAACCGATCCCTCCCCCAACCTCCATCACACTCCATTTCTAGAATATTGTTCTTTATACTGGGGAGTCCATGCGAAAGAGGAGCTCTCGCAATGTGCTAAGTCACTTGCCCTAGAACTTTTTCGAGGATATGATGGTCACATATCTGCCCAATTGCTCTCAAGACAAGTAGATCACCTGTATCTAGAGGATTCTGGTAGGGCTTCCCCGCTTAGTGGACTGCACTGCGTATCTTTCTTCGGAATTGCCGAGCTTGTAGCTGCCTTCATAGAGATGGAGTGCTATGATATCAACGGAGGATATTTTGGGGGCTATACTCCGCTTTCATGGGCTGCTCGCAATGGTCACCAGCAAGTAGTAGAAATACTTCTCGAGCGAGGAGAGATCAATCCTGACAAGCCAAATGATAACGGCGAAACACCCCTCTGGGGTGCCGCTGAGAACGGACACCAGGGAGTAGTGAAAATGCTACTCCGGCGGGAAGAAGTCAATCCCGACAAGGCAGATAATTACGGCCGAACACCACTCTTACATGCAACTTGGGATGGGCGTGAGGGGGTGGTGAAAATACTGCTCCGGCGGGGAGAGGTCTGCCCCGACAAGCAGTGTGACACCGGTCAAACGCCGCTCTCGTATGCGGCCCAGCGTGGGCATGAGGAGGTGGTGAAAATTCTCCTTGGGGGAGAAGAGATCAACCCCGACTGGCCGGATGACCGTGGCCAAACACCACTCTCGTATGCTGCTGAGTATGGACATGAGGGAGTGGCGAAAGTACTACTCGGGCGGGAGGAAGTCAACCTCGACCGACCAACAAACCTAGGCCGAACACCGCTCTCGTTGGCTGCCGAGAATGGACATGAGGGAGTGGTAAAAATACTACTTGGGCGACAAGAGGTCAACCCTAATAAACCCGATAAATGCGGCCAAACACCGCTCTGGTGTGCCGCTCGATCCCGGCGCGAGGGGATAGTGAAAATACTACTGGGGCGGGAGGATGTCGACCCCGACAGGCCGGATTTTTGGGGCCAAGCACCGCTCTCGATCGCTGCTCAGGCTGGATGTGAGGCAGTGGTGAAAATACTCCTCCAGCGAGCAGAGGTTAGCCTCAACAGACCGGATAAATTCGGCCAAACACCGTTCTTACTTGCCGCCCGAGAAGGGCGTGAGGCGGTTGTGAAAGTACTGCTCGGGCAGAAAGGAGTCAACGCCAGCAGGCCAGATAATCGCGGCGAAACACCCCTCATGCACGCAACTGGTCGTCGCCATAAGCGGGTTGTAGCGCTGCTACAGTCTCATCAAGGGGTAACCGGCAGAGCGGCTTGAGTCTTAGCGAATACCGCCTGGTGGAAATCACCACTATCCCCCCTTTCGAAGTATGCCGTCTATGGAAGGTCTTCTTGGACATCAGTCACCCTTTGCAGGTGAAGTAAATCCCATGAGATGGAAATGCACATATACTATCACACTGCCTGACACCCTCTGTGTGATTTATTCGAGTGATGATTTATGGGTTTCTATTTACAAAGTACAGTTAGGGTAAAATAGTTCCACTACAGGGAGAAGGTCTGGTTTATAAATTTTAGTTTTTGTCCTGTCATATCGTATTTGATTCCCCTCTAGCTATAAAATCTTGCCTTTTTTTTTTCCCGGAGGCTGTTTTCCCCTTCTTTTCTTCCCTCTCTTTTCTCTCTCCAACTTTCCCCCTTGGGTCATAGATATAGTGTCTCTCTTTTTTCCTTCCTCTTTTTTGAGAGAAAAACGGTGTACGATAGAGCCAGAATTCTCGAGGCGATTGCGAGCCGTGCAAGACCGTACCCACTGCACTATAGCAGGCTAGTTACCACAAATGATACCGCTCCATAAATATCACTATATCGCGCTTTGGATTCCTACTAGCTACCCTGATATATGCGAGTATAGGGGGGATAAGGGCCTCGCGGGCAGGCTTTCCGTGTCACTCATGAGTCGCATTCGTCTCACGATTCACTAGATAGCGCGATATATACGAGAAGTGAGAAACCGCCAACAAGATATTCAAGAGCGGCTACACGCCCAAGACTACTATTCTCTCCCGGCAGAAATGCTGTTAAGACTACCGAATGCCCACCACCCTAATAGCACTCGTTGCGGGACCGGAGTGAAAGGGCATCCCGGGGCCACTTGCTAAAAAGCTTCTCAATGATACAGACCCCTTTCATAATCCCTACAAGAAAGCGTCAAGTAATCGCATGCTAGCTCTTCTAACTCCCTTACTAGGGGTGCCCCTATCTAGGTTCAACATGGAGGGACCAAAGAGCCCACGGGACCGTACTGTTCCATCTACTTGTGAACCGGAGGGGGGAGAGAATGCTTGACGGATAGCTATTTTCATTTATATGGCCTATTGCCGGTGGGGTCTGAATTAATACGGTGTGGTATGATAGACTGCGATGTAAATTGAGTTTGATCTCCGGATAGAGAAGTGGTTAAGTTCATGTCGTGTTTGATGCGGGTAGGGGTTCTGCTTTTGGCTAACCTACCTTGCCCCCCCAAAGGTTAAAGAGATGTGGCCGATGCTTACCAATGCAGTGATTTATTGTGCTGTGGCGCTCCCGAGCTGCAGGCGCAATGTGTTTTGCTGTGTGGATAGCTGTCGGAAAACAGGATCCCCAGAGGGCCTTTATAGACAATCTCCCCAGCCTAGGAAAGATCTCTCCATCCTTCCGAGACGCCAGGTATGTTAGCCACCATACCAGTCCCGCGGCTTTTCCCTTGCGCGGGGTGGTTCGTTGTGGCGGGCCGGGCGAGAATACAAAACCCTTTCGGGTATAGTAGTTAAATTGATCCCGGAGAGCCTAAAGGACAATAGGCACAGATCTGTGCGTAAAAGTGGAATATTGGGTGGGCATCCCTGCGGAATCACCCGCATACCCTACCGGGATTTCCTAACTGAATGAAGCACCATCGTTCGCTTCATAAAAAGCCTCCCGTAAAGTAGGGTAATTTGCTTGGGGAACTTTGGGTTTTGACGAGAGAGAGGGCTGTCGCTTTCACCCCCAAATATAGCAGCGATGCAGCGGGAGAGCTTCCGGAATATTGAGTGGGAAAAATTAGCGTATCTCGACTTGGGACCGTTACAAGATATTATCATTGATGATGTTTTCGGCTCCCACCAAAAAAAATTGTTTTTCAGTGTCGACTACCTCGGCTACAGTACTGTACTCAAATTCGGAGGGTCTGGAATGCCCACCAGCGCGCTCCTGTTGGATTGCCTATAGGGCATGCGGTTAGGTAGTTACGAGGACATGCACAGATATGGGGGTATGATATCATACGATATCGGGGTAGATATGTGGCTAGGAGATATACGGCTGTAGGGTAGGTTGTCGTTCTCAAACCCTGTGCCATAGCAGTCGTGTTTACAAACGTCAGAAAATTACGAGTACCGTGATACAGTTGCTTTCATACCCTTTGTTCCCAGGCATACTGGGGTTGGCACACAGGAAGCGCATAGGCTTTAGGTATTAAAGAGGATCAGGAATGTTCTAGATTATTTGAGATTACTACGGTTTAGGATCTGTCAGCCTGGTATGATATGGTTTTTTAGAGTTCGTTGAGTTTCGGGGTTTTCCGGCGGAGCGATCTATCTCTTGGCCTATCCTTAGCTAGCGGAGGCAGTAGCGAAACAATCCACAATTCTTCCATGTTCCGCTACGCTTAGAACCTACCACCATTGTGCTTTGGTTCTTTGTTTCTTCAGGGGTTTCGCTAGGCTCCAACAACTTCCACTTCTGAACCAATTAAAAGGGAAAATATGCCAACAGACAGCTAAAGACCCGGAGAATCTGAAATACATATTTATTTGTAAGAAATTCCGTTGTTACGTGGCCAGCTCTCCCTAATTCACAAGTCCCATCCTTAAACTAGAGTTAAGCTTTAAGAATCGGTACGGGCGCATAGAAAAAGCTGAATTAGATATTGTTGTATAAAGAAACTGCCAATTCCGCAGCCCCATAGTTCATTTAAAATGGCACCATACAATCCAATATAGAGTCTTCACAATCAAAATGCCCAGAACCACTATTTTACGAAGAATAGATTTACTTACGCAGTAGTTGGTCGAGTTCTAGCGGCCTGAGGCCTCATGTTACTTGTAAAGAGGAGCCACCGAATACCCCTGTCAGAGCACTGGATCAGTTTAACACTTTTCGGGTGGCTTACCTGTAGTTGGAGTGTTCTTCGCCACCACCAGGAGCTCTTCCATCTCCCGGACTACAACGCTGCTGACTACTCTAATACCAGCATAGCCCCGCTTTCCTTTCCCCAGGCCCCGCTTATCTTCTGCTCCTAGGAATATCATCAACCAACCATACTCAACAACTCCTCCTCTACAACAGTGCAAACAGCAATCGGAAGATGTCTCAAAATCCCACCCATCACAATACCAACTGCTTCAATAATACGAACTCCAATAACACGAACTTCTTAAATGTGCAGAATACCTATGTTGCAGATGATCGGTCTCAACTCTTGACCTGGCTATCACCGCTAGAGCCCGGGTTACGGCATCGGGATATCCAAGAGCGCCGTGTCGATAATGTGGGAGAATGGCTCCTACAAACTGATGAATTCAGAAGTTGGCATGACGGGAGTGAAGGTGAAGGCTATAAGGCAGTCTTGTTTTTCTATGGAGGTCCGGGGGTCGGCAAAACATTTCTTAGGTAACGAGGATTGTTCCCGGAGGATAGAAGCAAGAGAGACTCAGTGCTAACAAGCCTCGATACCAGTTCGCTAGTAGTGGACAGGCTATCCGAGCGGGCCAGAGGACAAAACGTCGCCATCACGTGTTTCTACTTCGATTTCGCTGCCCGAAAGGAGCAGACTGCGACCAGTATTCTGGGTTCTCTGCTGAAACAGATAGTCAGCGGAATGGAAAAGGTTCCGGAGGAAATATCGCGGGCCTTTCGGGATCAGAAAATGGCCGTTGGTGGATGCGGGCCGCGACTCGCTGATATCGTAAAGATGCTACAAGCTATCACATCCTCCCAGCCCACGTTTATCTGCATTGACGCCCTTGACGAATGCGTGGGTGTGCAACGGTTCAAAGTCCTTGATTCGCTAAATCAAATTCTTGAGAAATCGCCAGGGACTCGGATATTCATGACCGGAAGGCCCCATATTCGCTCCGAGATCGAAAAGCGCCTTGCCGGACGAGCGATAAGCCTATCTGTGTGTCCCAGCAAAGACGATATCACCACATACCTTCATGCTAGACTGGGCGAAGACGAAACACCAGATGCCATGGATGAGAGTCTGGAGGCTGACATTCTGGAGAAGATTCCCAAGAATATGTCGGAAATGTGAGTAGGACAATAATCCCGGGAATTCCAAATTTTTATCACCCGCTAATAGGTATATTCAGGTTTCTACTCGTTTCCTTGAACATCGACGCAATCCTGGAAGAGCCGACAATATATCGGAGACAAGAACGGCTGAGCAGAATGACAAATGGATTGGGGTTGGGAGATGCCTACGGTACGACAATTGAACGGATAAAGGCACAGGGTGGTGGAAAATCGAGACTGGGTATGGAGGCTTTGATGTGGATCAGTCATTCCGAGCGCCCATTAAAGGCGAATGAGCTTTGCCATGCCCTAGCAGTCGAGCTAGGCTCCACCGATTTCAAAAGCGGCAACGTCTCTTCAATATCGACATTGGTGAGCTGCTGTCAAGGACTGATTACCGTGGATAAGGAAGTATCAATTGTGCGACTGGTCCACTTTACCCTACAAGAGTATCTTTCCGCCAATCCCGATATTTTCACCACACCTCACTCGTCAATAGCAGAGATCTGCTTAACCTATCTAAATTCCGAACAAGTCAAGGCCATTCCATCCAATTGCTACCCCGACCTCTCCGACACTCCCTTCCTAAAATATTGCTCTTTATACTGGGGAGTCCACGCGAAAAGGCAATTATCGGACCGCGCAAGGTCACTTGCCCTAGAGCGACTGCAGGGATATGACAGCCACGTATCCACCCGATTGCTTTCAAGAGAACTAAAGGGACTATATCTATGGAATCCTGTTGCCGATTATCGGTTTAGTGGACTACACCTCGCATCATTCTTCGGAATTTCCAAGCTTGTAGCTGCTTTGATAGAGATGGAATGTTGTGATACCAACGGAGGAGATTTCTGGGGGTGCAGTCCGCTTTTTTGGGCTGCAGGCAATGGACACGAAGAAGTAGTAGAAATACTACTTGGGCGGCAAGAAGTCAACCCCGACAAGGCAAGTAATAGCGGCAAAACACCGCTGTCGCATGCCGCTAGGAATGGACATGAGGGAGTGGCGAAAATACTACTCGGGCTGGAAGATGTCGACCCCAACAAGACAAACAAAGACAGTATGACACCGCTCCTGTTTGCCGCCATGCATGGACATGAGGGAGTGGTGGAAATACTGCTCGAGCGGGAAGAAGTCAACCCCGACAAGCCAGATAGGTGGGACAAAACACCGCTCTCGTATGCTGCCGAGAATGGACATGAGGGAGTGGTGAAAATACTACTCGGACGAGAAGAAGTCAACCCTGACAAGCCAGATACGTGGGACCAAACACCGCTCTCGTATGCCGCCCAGGGTGGACATGAGGGAGTGGCGAAAATACTACTCGGGCGGCAAGAAGTCAACCCCGACAAGCCAGCTTCCTGGGGCCAAACACCGCTCTCGTGTGCTGCTTACAGTGGACATGAGGGAGTGGTGAAAATACTACTCGGACGAGAAGAAGTCAACCCCGACAAGCCAGATTCCGGGGGCCAAACACCGCTCTCGTATGCTGCCCAGTATGGACACGTGGGAGTGGTGAAAATCCTACTTGGGCGGCAAGAAGTCAACCCCGACAAGGCAGATAATGGCGGCAAAACACCTCTCATGTACGCAGCTGAGAGTGGCCATGAAAGTGTGATAGAAGAGCTGAAGCCTCACGAAGTGGTAACCCCAGAGCGATCCGAGGCCTAGGACACACCGCCCCATGAAATCCACCCCATTCTTTGCCTCCCGGAGCATGTTGTTCGTGGAAGTTGTTTCTCTACATCCTTTGCAGGCGAAAGAAATCCCACTACTAGATGGGAATGCACATATATATATTGCCACACCGCCTGATACCCCCGGTCTAACCCAATCAAATCAAGATTCATGGCTTTCTATTTACAATGTACAATAGTCTGGTTGGGAGTGTGCAATAGTTTCATTACCTTGAGAAGGTTTGGTTTATAGCTTATGGTTTCATCCTATCACACCTACCGCACTTTTCTTTTAAGTGCAAATTCTTGCCTAAGTTACGCCTTTCTTTTTTCTACTCCTGTTTTTTTCTTCCTTTCTCTACCCCCTCCCTCTTCCCTAAGTAATAGATAAACTACATAATATGGAGTGTTTTTATTAATAGAGAAAAATGGCTGAAAAATAGTGCAAGCATTCTTAAGGCGATTGTGAAATATATAAAACGATACCTGCCGCAGGGGATCGCCTACTCCAAATAATAAGGCTTAATGAATAGCATGATTCAGTGTTGTTCTTGGTGGATATTTTCTAGGTACCTCCGCTACAGGCGTGTGCCGAGAGCGGGAGCCTGGCAGGCAGGTTCTTCATGCCACCCATTAGTTTTGCTCATCTCAAGATCAACTTGATGGCATGAAATATACTAGCCGAAAAATAATATGGATACACCTCAGCCTGTATTCAGTGCAAATTATGCTCTCCCCGCAGAAGCCGGGCTAATGCTGTCGAATGTTCGCCGCGCTAATAGCACATCGCGAGACCAAATGGAAAGAACATCCCGTAACCACCCACGGAAAGGCTGCTCAATAATACAGAGCTCTTTATGACCACTTCAAGGAAACGCAATACTAGTTCTTGCAGCCCCCGTACGGCGCGTGGATGCTCCCATCTGGGCCAAAAATAGAGGGGCCAATGAGCTCATTGCGCCATACTGTCCCACATACCTGTAAATCGGAGGGGGGAGAAAAGGTTGGTTTAATCATGATTTTCTTTTATATGGCCCATTGTCGGTGGGGTTGGAGTTAACACAGTGTGGTATGATAGGCTAGCGAACAAGTGGTCAAGGTCATGTCATCTGATTATGGAAAAGGCAGGGATTCCTCTTTTGGTTAATCTACTGGAGTACTAGTACAGTCCCGCAACAAAATTGACCCTGGAAGTCCGAAAGGACAATGGGCACAGACAGGTGCCCCAAGGTGGAGTATTAGGTAAGAATCATTGAAGAGTCCCCCTCATATCCTCTGCGAAGACTACCAGGATTTCTTAACCGCATAAAGCACCATATAAGTCGCTCCCACGGTAACCTCCCCGGGGCACTTGGCTCCTGACGAGAGAGGCCGCGGCAACCAGACGCAGACGTAGCGGCGATGGAGCCGGAGAGCTTCTATGATATTGAGTAGGAAAAATTAGTATACCTCGACTTGAAGCTCATGAAAGATATTATAATCGATGATGTTTTTGTTTTCACCAAAAAATGGCCTTTCAGTGTCTCGTGCCCAGGCAACAGTAGGCCATAGATCTAGCTAGGCTTATTCTACTGCTAGTACCAAAGAGTTTTCATGGGTGGCGACTAGGATTGTACATAGTGTCATAACCCAGGACTTGGAAATCCGTATCTAAAGTCGGGGGACAAAAAACTCGAGCAGACTGTCATTTTACACCCCAAAACCTAGCACTCATTACCACCACCAACGAATCCGGAGGTTCCACCGTAGGCCCAATCAAACCGGGGAACAGGCAAAAAGTAGTTTTCAGAAAAAAATATTGGCCGAAGGGCTCACGGAGCCGAGGCACCAGAGACCCTACAACAAATGCGGTTGTCCCGTACCTTTTTGTATGGAAGCCTCATACAAAATGTCAAGCCACTTTCCGATCTTGCCACATCATTGCACAAAAGATCGTGAGCTATTAATTTATAGGATTGATATTTCTATGATTGAAAGCAACAGTTGTTCTCATACTCTTTGCAACTTCTTGAAATTTGTTTCATAAGCAGTGTCAAACTACGAGTTTCTGAAAATCGACGCTCTTGGTGTAAAATAGCCAATGGCCCGAGTTTTGTCACCCGGCTTTAGGACTCTTGATGCTACAGCACTGTTACGGTTGAAATCTGGCTTTCTTAACTTGCTGTTTTCTTGCTTATCTGCAAATAACTTAGACGAAATAGATAGCTAGTCACGATCTTGAATTTGAGGGGTGTCACGTTTCTGCAGGGGTGGCTGCTGCCTAGTCATGGCAGACAGGGAACTCTATGTAAGTTAGGTTCTTTATCTTCTCTCGCGCTTTCCTCCCTCCTTCCGGCGGTGACAGTGACAAGGACAGCGAGGATCATAAGGAAGGAACACAGCACAACGGAGAAGCCGTTTTGACTGTGGTTTGAGGAAGTAAAATTGGGCCTGTGCCTAGTTATTCGGACAACCTGCAGGGTCGGGCTTTCTTGCGGCGGGATTTTTCTGTCTTTTGTGCGGTTCTCTGGACTGGCTTTGCGAAGTAGTTTAGTGAGCTTGAATTTGACCGCGACTTGTGCGGCTTTCTTTCTACTTGAGATTTCGTGAAAGTGACAGTTGTTTGCCCGTACTTTCCCCGTTCCGTAGAGTAGATACTGTTGCCCGGATACTTTGTTTTCAGTACTGTACCGACACAATATACATGAGAAAGATACCAACTTCACACCTTTCGGGTAGCTTACTTGGAATGTGCTCGAGTATTATACACCGTAGGTAGCCCTGTGTTACGTCGATGTAACAAAAAGAGAGAATATCCTTTTTTCTTCAACCTTACCCCACTTCGCTTCCCCTCCGAGGGATATCATCAACGACCATCCTCAGTAACTCCTCCTTTCAACAAAACAATAAAGGGTCCAAGATGTCTCATAATAACAACTTCTCCAATAATGCGAACTCTTTTAATAATGTGTGGAACAACTACATTTTTGCCGATGATCGGTCTCAACTCCTAGCCTGGCTATCACCCCTAGAACCAAGCTTAAGGCATCGAGACGTCCGTGAGCGCCGTGTAAACAATATCGGGGAATGGCTCATGCAAACCGAGGAATTCAGGAGATGGTGCGGCCAAAGTGAGAAGCGTGAGGCCGGAGGTGATACAGCCGTTCTGTTTTGCTACGGAGATCCGGGGGTCGGCAAAACATTTATCAAGTAACAAAGACCATTTTCCAAAGAGTGAGGTGAGCCTGCGCTAATAAACCGCGATACCAGTTCGCTAGTAGTAGACAGGCTATGTGATCAGGCCGAAGGACAAAACGTCGCTATCACATGTTTTTACTTTGATTTCGCAGCCCGAAAGGAACAGTCCGCCATCAGTATGCTGGGTTCTCTGCTGAAACAAATAGTCAACGGAATGGAAAAGGTTCCGGAAGAAATATCGCAGGCCTTTCAAAAGCAGAAAAAGGCCATTGGTGGGTGCGGACCGCAACTCGCTGATATCGTGAAGATGCTACAGGCCATCACATCCTCACAGCCCACGTTTATATGCATTGATGCCCTTGACGAATGTGTGGGTGCGCAACGGTTCAAAGTTCTTGATTCTCTGAAACAAGTTCTAGAGAAATCCCCTAGCACTCAGATATTCATCACCGGGAGGCCCCATATTCGACCCGAGATCGAAAAGCGCCTTGCCGGGCGAGCCATAAGTCTATCTGTGGGTCCCAGCAAAGACGATATCACCACATACCTTCACGCTCGACTAGGCGAGGACGAAACACCAGATGCCATGGATGAGAGTCTGGAGGCAGAAATTCTGGAGAAGATTCCCAAGAATATATCGGAAATGTGCGTAAGGCAATAATCCAGGGAATTCCACTCCACATCATCCACTAATAGCCATATTCAGGTTTTTACTCGTTTCCTTGAACATTGATGCAATCCTGGAAGAACCGACAATATATCGGAGACAAGAAAGGCTCGCCAGAATGACAAATGGATTAGGGTTAGGAGATGCCTACGGTGCGACAACTGAACGGATAAAGGCTCAGGGTGGTGAAAAGTCGAGACTGGGTATTGAGGCTTTAATGTGGATTAGTCATTCTGAGCGGCCCTTAAAGGCAAATGAGCTCTGCCATGCCCTAGCAGTCGAGCTAGGCTCCGCGCGTTTCAATATCGGCAATGCCCCCTCGATACCGACATTGGTGAGCTGCTGTCAAGGACTGATTACCGTGGATAAGGAGGCATCAACTGTGCGACTGGTCCATTTTACTCTACAAGAGTATCTTTCGGACAATCCCGATATTTTCTGCACACCTCACTCTTCAATAGCAGAGATCTGCTTAACCTATCTAAATTCCGAAAAGGTCAGGGCCATTCCACCTGATTGGTACCTCGACCTCTCCGACACTCCCTTCCTAGAATATTGCTCTTTATACTGGGGAGTCCATGCGAAAAAGCAATTATTGGACCACACCAAGTCACTTGCCCTAGAGACTATACCTACGGAATTCTTGTACCAATTTCCATTTTAGTGGACTACACTGCGCATCATTCTTCGGGATTTCCGAGGTTGTAACTGCTTTGATAGAGATGGAATGTTGTGATACCAACGGAGGAGACTTCCAGGGGTGCAGCCCGCTTTCTTGGGCTGCTCGTAATGGACACGGAGAAGTAGTAGAAATACTGCTCGGGCAGGAAGAAGTCAACCCTGACAGGCCAGATAATATGGGACAAACACCGCTCTCGCATGCCGCTCAGAATGGACATGAGGGAGTGGTGAAAATACTACTCGACCGGGTAGACGTCAACCCCAACAAGCCAGACGATGACGGCCAAACACCGCTCCATTTTGTCGCCTGGAATGGACACGAGGGAGTGGTGAAAATACTACTCGACCGGGGAGAGGTCAACCCCGACAAGCCAAATAAATTCAGCCGAACACCGCTCTCGCATGCCTCTCACAACGGACATGAAGGAGTGGTGAAAATAATACTCACCCGGGAAGAGGTCAACCCCAACAAGCCGGACGATGACGGCCAAACACCGCTCCATTTTGCCGCCTGGAATGGACGTGAGGGAGTGGTGAAAATACTACTCGGGCGAGACGATGTCGACCCCAACAAGCCAGCCCAACACGATATGACGCCGCTCCTGTTTGCCGCCTGGGATGGACATGAAGCAGTGGTGAAAATACTGCTTGAGCGGGAAGAGGTCATCCCCGACAAGCCAACTTCCTGGGGCCAAACACCGCTCTCGTATGCTGCCGAGTATGGACATGAGGGAGTGGTGAAAATGCTACTCGGGCAGGAAGAAGTCAACCCCGACAAGCCAACCTTTTGGGGCCAAACCCCACTCTCGTATGCTGCAAAAAATGGATATGTGGGAGTGGTGAAAATACTACTCGGGCGGGAGGAGGTCAACCCCAACAAGCCACGTGATGACGGCACAACACCGATCATGTACGCAGCTAGGCACGGCCATAAAAGGGTTATAGAACTGCTAAGCCTCACCAAGTGGTAACCCCCAGAGCGACCAGAGGCTTAGGATACACCGCCCCATGAAATCCACTCCATTCCTTGTTTCACGGAGCATGTTGCCCATGCAAGTTGTCTGTGGACATCATCCTTTGCAGGCGAAGGGAATCCCACTAGATGGGAATGTACTCGTACACATATATACCGCCACACCGTCTAACACCCCCGGTCTAGCTTAGTCGAATTAAGATTCAAGGCTCTCTGTTTACAATGTGCAATAGAGTCTGGTTGGTGGTGTGACATTGTTTCATTATTATGAGAAGGTTCGGTTTATATCTTTCAGTTTTCATTTCATCATATTCAATTTTCTTCTAACTTTACCTGTAAATCCTTGCCCGCGCCCCCTCTTTTTCCCGTAGTTTTTTCTTCTTTCTCACGCTTTTCTCTCCCCCCACCCCTTCCATGAGTGACAGATGAACTGTATTTAGGGCATTTTTACTTTTTTTCTGATTGCGGGAAAGCGGTGTACGATAGCATAAGCCTTCCTGAGGCGATTATAAACAACTCTCACAGACCGTATCCACCACAGGGGACCCGCCACTACAGATGATATGGCTTTTACGAGTAGTCCGACAGTGGCGGACAGCTTCCAACCGTCCCCGCTATAGATGCGAGTGTGGAGGGTTGGAGCCTGGTAGATGCTCTTCATGTCACTCATCAGCCTCACTCATCCCACGATCAACTTGATGGAACGAAACATACCAGCCGAAAAACAATCTCGAAACACCTTAACGTCTATTCAGAGAAAACTATTCTCTCCCGGTAGAAACGAGGTTAATGCCGTCGAATTCACACCACCCTAATAGCATATCGCGAGGTTTGCGGGAATGATCATCCGGTGGCCACACGCCGAAAGACTGCTCAGCAATACAGAGCTCCTTCTAATCACCATAAACAACTATCAAGGAAACCCAACACTGGCTCTTCCAATTCTCGTGATGGGTGGGGACGCTCCCATCTAGGTTGGAAATATAGGGACAAAAGAGCCCACAGAACCGTACTGTTCCATCTATTTGCGGATCGGAGGGGGGGGGGAAGTCGGATGAATGGTCATTTTCCTTTGGACGGCGTACTGTCGGCGAGGCCGGAATTAATCCGGTATAGTATGGTAGACTGCAGTGTAAACTGAGTCCGAGCTCTAGCTAGCGAGCAAGTGGTTAAGGCCACGCCATCCACCTGAAAAACAACCCATAACACCGAGTACCCAATGTTCTAGTTCCTTTACTACTAAAATAATATCTCCTGTTTAATCCTTCACTTCCTCCCACCATCACAATACTACCGTAGAAACTTGAATAATTGAACCATGTGCTATGTCGTTGGACTTTCCTCTCTCAGTAGGGTCAAGAAAAAAGAGAGAAAAATATCTGACTCGGAAGGAGGAAAGGGGGAGTGTTTTTGCTGTGTTTTTTGCCCCCGTTCCAGAGAAGGAAATTCTGGACTGCATATCACATGGTTCAATTATTCGAGTTTTTACAGGATCATCCGCCTTTTGATAAAAGCCCATTAGATGAACAGACTATCTCAGTATTCTGCAATCGCCAAGACTTATTTTAGTTAGAGGCCATGACAAGCTGCTCGGCAGGCTCTCATGATAGCTGCTTTATTGTTCGGATAGTAGTGTGATTGCTTGCCTAGCTTAGGAACATTCTTTACCTTCGGACATGTGGTTAGGCATTTTCGGGAAACATTTTGAATACAGGAATGCGCGAGAGTTTTAGAGCCGTGCGTCCGCCACAAGCAAAGCTGGAACGCTATGAGGAAAGTGCGAAAGAGCCGGACACTTGAATGCAATATGCCCGGAGGCTATGAGCTGTGGGAGTCTGTTTTCCTGTATTAGCTCGGGAGTAAGCGTAGGGAAGGGGAGACTTACACGGAATAGCATGGGCATACGCGGTGGCCCATGGATGACTTTGTGGTTATATCATATGCTTCTGTTTTTGCTGTTAGTTAGAGCGCCCGATTATGGAGGTTTGCCACAAAATGCTAATTTTGCCTTTTGAGTGGCATGTCTGGTTACCAAACTCAACAATCATGCCAAAATCGAGGTTTCTGAAATACTGATCCGACCAGTATTTCACAAACTCTCATTTTGGAAGAGTGTACTTGTACTCGTACACAAGCTACAACAACCCACCAGAATCAACTTTTTGAATAAAATGAAATTTTTTTAAAAAATAAGCATTGCAGTATGATACAGGTGCCACTGTATTTCCCATAATTAATTGGGTTCTTTTGAGTGATATTTGTTGAATTGATTTTTGTGGTGACCAGACATGCTTCTATGACAACTCTGATGGAGTAACCCCATCGTGGTATGTTAGGTTAGGGCACACTTGTAGGTGTGAGCAGGGCTATTGACCAGACCGCGCGGCGGTGACTGGGTGTTGTGCGGTAGGAGCCCACTGTGCGGGCCACCACAAACTGTATCTAGTCTGAGCTGCGTTCCTTTCTCTGGATGATCACTTCTCATGATCAACACACACTCCTTTGCGAACACACTTGTCATATACGAGTACATCGAATATCGAACACATCTCAGTTTTCCTATCAGCGACTAACCCGGATCGTTCTCGTGACGACAGTTCCGATCATAGCTGTGTCCTTGCGGTGCCTGAACGACGGCATATTCCCTGCGCGGAAACCAGACCTCCATCAAACTCGCGATTATTCCGGTTTCTAGCTGAAACTTTCGTTTTCTGATTATCAAGGTTTGAAAAACTCGGGACGATCAGTTGCCGTTGAATGAAGTGAACTTCCCCGCTCCTGAGTGTGCCATCGTTTTCGTGAGAACTCTTAACCTTTCGCAGTCCCCATTTCGTTTCCCTGCCGCCGTCGATCCACTCCTAAAAATGTCTAGTGACTATTGTACCGTGCACCACAGGTAAAGGTTCCACTTTTGGCTGATCTTCCTTGCCTCCGAGCGTAAAGAGATGCGGCGGATGATTCCCAATGCAGTGGTTTATTGGGCCGCGGTGCTCTCAAGCCGTTTGCACTGTGTTCAGCTATGTCACCACCGGTCGGAAAACAGGATCCCCAAAGTGCCTTTATGGAACATTCCCCCCAACCTAGGAAAGAGTGCTACAATTTTTAGAGACGCCAGGTCTGCTAGCCACCGTGTTACCGTAGAATTCCATACTCGAGTAAATAAGCCGCACCTTGGAATAGGCCGTAGCCACCCAAAATCTAGCCTACATGAGTATGAGCCCTTAGATAATCCCTTGCTCCACAACTCAACCTTTGAATAATCCGCGCAGCCCATTTATGGAATCCCACGGTAGTCCCGCGGCTTCTCCTCTGCCTCAAATAATTTATTATGACGGGCCAGGGGACCAAAGATAAAAAAACCTCTCGGGCAGTCTAATTCGCCCAGGAAGACCTAAAGGACAATGGGCACAGATTCGTGCCCAAAGTGGAATATTGGGTAGGCATCCCTGCAGAATCGCCAGGATACCGGCACCTACGAAGAACTATTAAGATTTCTCAACCAAACAAAGCACCACCGTCCCCTTAATAAGTCCTCTGTACGGTAGTCGCTTAGGGTACTTGGCTTTTGACGAGAGGGGCTGCTTTCACTCACAGCTGCAGAGGCGATGTCATGGGAGAGCTTGTGCGATATTGTGTAGGAAAATCGGCACACCTCGACTTGAACCCCACGATATTACCACAGTTGATGATGTCTTCGGTTTCCACTAAAAAATAGTTTTTCAGTGTCGGCTAGCTAGGCTACAGTAACTACTACCGGTAGGCTATAACCTAGAGTAGGACTTGGAAATCCGTAGGTAGGACTTCTCATACTACAGCACCGACACAATAGACATCAGAATAGGTGTAGTTTCACACTTTCCCGGTGGCTTACTTGGAATTTGCACTATGTTGCTGTGTGCTACCCTGGTGTAACACGAGGAGACCCCTGCTTTTCTTCAGCCAGACCCCGCCTTTCTTCCCTTCCCAGAAATATAATATCATCACCATCATACTCAGTAACTCATCCTTTCAACAAAACGAATAAAGGGTGCAAGATGTCTCATGATAACAATTTCTCCAATAATGCGAACTCTTTTAATGTGTGGAACTATACTTTCACCGATGACCGGTCCCAACTCCTAGCCTGGCTATCACCTCTGGAACCAAGCTTAAGGCATCGAGACGTCCGTGAGCGCCGTGTCAACAATATCGGGGAATGGCTCATGCAAACCGAGGAATTCAGGAGATGGTGTGGCCAAAGTGTGGAAAGTGAGGCCGGAGGTGATACCGCCGTTCTGTTTTGTTACGGAGATCCGGGGGTCGGTAAAACATTTATCAAGTAACAAAGACTATTTTCCAAAGCGAGAGGTGAGCCTGCGCTAATAAACCGCGATACCAGTTCTTTAGTAGTAGACAGGCTATGTGATCAGGCCGAAGGACAAAACATCGCCATCACATGTTTTTACTTCGATTTCGCAGCCCGAAAGGAGCAGTCTGCGACCAGCATGCTGGGTTCTCTGCTGAAACAGATAGTCAGCGGAATCGAAAAGGTTCCAGAGGAAATATCGCGCGCCTTTCAAAAGCAGAAAAAGGCCATTGGTGGATGCGGACCGCAACTCGCTGATATCGTGAAGATGCTACAGGCCATCACATCTTCCCAGCCCACATTTATCTGCATTGATGCACTTGACGAATGTGTGGGTGCGCAACGGTTCAAAGTTCTTGATTCTCTGAAACAAGTTCTAGAGAAATCCCCTAGCACTCGAATATTCATGACCGGAAGGCCCCATATTCGGCCTGAGATCGAAAAGCGCCTTGCCGGCCGAGCGATAGGTCTGTCTGTGGGTCCCAGAAAAGACGATATCACCACATACCTTCATGCCAGACTGAGCGAGGACGAAACACCAGATGCCATGGACGAGAGTCTGCAGGCTGACATTCTGCAGAAGATTCCCGAAAATATATCGGAAATGTGAGTAGGGCAATAATCCGGAGAATTCCACTCCATATCATCAGCTAATAGCTATATTCAGGTTTCTACTCGTTTCCTTGAACATCGACGCAATCCTGGAAGAACCGACAATATATCGGAGACAAGAAAGGCTCAGCAAAATGACAAATGGATTGGGGTTGGGAGATGCCTACGGTGCCACAATTGAACGGATAAAGGCTCAGGGTGGTGAAAAATCGAGACTGGGTATGGAAGTTTTGATGTGGATCAGTCATTCTGAGCGGCCCTTAAAGGCGAATGAGCTCTGCCATGCCCTAGCAGTCGAGCTAGGCTCTACGCGTTTCAATAGCCGCAACGTCCCTTCGATATCGACATTGGTGAGCTGCTGTCAAGGCCTGATTACCGTGGATAAGGAGACATCAACTGTGCGACTGGACCATTTTACTCTACAAGAGTATCTTTCGGACAATCCCGATATTTTCAGTACACCTCACTCGTCGATAGCAGAGATCTGCTTAACCTATCTAAACTCCGAACAAGTCAAGGCCATTCCACTCGATTTCTACCCTGACCTCTCCGTCACTCCCTTCCTAGAATATTGCTCTTTATATTGGGGAGTCCACGCGAAAAGGCAATTATCGGACCGTGCAAGGTCACTTGCCCTAGAGCTATTACAGGGAGATGACGGCGCCATATCCACCCAACTTCTTTTAAGACAAGTAGAGGAAGTATACCCAGGGAATTCTGATACCAACTTCCAGTTTAGTGGACTACACTGCGCATCGTTCTTCGGGATTCCTGAGGTTGTAACTGCTTTGATAGAGATGGAATGTTGTGACGCCAACAGAGGAGATATTTGGGGGCGCAGTCCGCTTTCTTGGGCTGCTCGCAATGGACACGAAGAAGCAGTAGAAATACTGCTCGAGCAGGAAGCGATCAACCCCAATAAGCCAGATATTTACGGCAAAACACCCCTCTCGCATGCCGCTGGGAATGGACATGAGGGAGTGGTGAAAATACTACTTGGGCGACAAGAGGTCAACCCCGACAAGCCAGACAATTATGGCCAAACCCCGCTCTCGCTTGCCGCTCAGAGTGGACAAGAGGGAGTGGTGAAAATACTACTCGGGCGAGGAGATGTCTACCCCAACCAGCCATCCCTACACGGTGCAACACCGCTCCTGTTTGGCGTCCGGAATGGACATGAGGGAGTTGTAAAAATTCTACTCGGCCGGGGAGAGGTCAACCCCAACAAGCCAAGCGATAATGGCCAAACGCCGCTCTTGTATGCCGCTCAGAATGGACAAGGGGGAGTGGTGAAAATCCTACTCGGGCGAGATGATGTCGACCCCAACAAGCCAGCGCAACACGATATGACGCCGCTCCTGTTTGCCGCCTGGCGTGGGCATGAAGGAGTGGTGAAAATACTGCTCGAGCGGGAAGACATCATCCCCAACAAGCCAACTACCTGGGGCAAAACGCCACTCTCGTATGCTGCCCAATATGGACACGAGGGAGTGGTTAAAATACTCCTTGGGAGACAAGAGGTCAACCCGGACAAGCCAATTCGCTCGGGCCAAACACCGCTTTCCTTTGCTGCAAAGAATGGACATGATGGAGTGGTGAAAATACTACTCGGGCGACAAGAGGTCAACCCCAACAAGCCAGATAATGACGACATAACACCGCTCATGTACGCAACCCAGTATGGCCATGAAAGGGTGATAGAACTGCTAAAGCCTCACGAAGCGGTAACTCCCAGAGCGACCTGAGGCCTAAGACACACCACCTCATGAAATTCACCCCATTCCTTGCCTCCTCGAGTATGTTATTCACCGAAGTTATCCGTTGACATCATCCTTTGCAAACGAAAGAAATCCTATGAGATGGGAAAGCACATATATATATTGCCACTCCGCCTGACGCCCCGATCTAACCCAATCGAATGAAGATTAATAGCTTTCTGTTTACAATGTACAATAGTCTACCGGCAGTTAGTAGTGTACAATAGTTTTATTACTGTGAGAAGCTTTGGTTTCTAGTTTCCAGTTTTCATCCTACCATATTTAATTTTCCTCTAATTGTAAATTTTTACCTGCAGCTTTTTTTTCTAGTGCTGCTTCTTCTCCTTTTTCTCTCCCCCTCTTTCCCTAAACGATACATAAACTACATATACAGCGCTTTTATTAATAGAGGAAGATCGGCGGACAATAGCGCAAGCATTCTTGAAGCGATTGTGAACTATATAGAACCATACCTACAACAGGGGAATGGTTACTATAAATAATATGACCACAGAATACTACGATCTGCTATTACCCTTGGTGGATATCTTCTAGCTGCCCCCGTTATAGACGTGACAATGGAGGGTGAGGGCCCAGCAGACAGGCTTTCCATCTCACTCATTCGTCCCACCCATCTCGCGATCAACCTGATTGCATGAAATATACCAGTCGAAAAACAATCTAGATAGCCCTAGCATGTATTCAGAGAAAAATATTCTCTCCCGGTAGAAGCTGGGTTAATGCCGTCGAATTCTCGCCACCCTAATAGCACATCCCGGGATCGGCGGAAAAGATCATCCGGGAGCCACTCGCCGAAAGACCACCCAGCAATAGATAGCCCTTTTTAATCACTACCGGTATAAGAAACTATCAAGGCAATGCAATACTGGCTCTTCCAACTCCAGTATTGGGTGGGATGTCCCCATCTAAGTTATATTGAAAATAGAGGGGCCAAAGTGCCCATGACACCGTACCGTTCCATCCACCGGTGAATCGGAGGGGGGGAGCGAAAGTTGGATGAATGGTGGTTTTCTTTTATATGGCATATTGTCAGCGGGGTTTGAATTAATGCGGTGCTATCTCTAACTTACCTAGCAACCAAGTGGTTAAGGTCATGTCATCCATGATACAGATACGGGTTCCACTTTTCGCTGATCCACCGGTACATTGTTTCCGAGGGTAGACAGATGTAGCGGATGATTACCCATGTGGTAATTTATTGCGCCGTGATGCCCCAACCCGAACTCCTGTTCGGACTTGTGTTCGGCTGTTTCAATCGCGGTTGGAAAACAGGATCCCCAAAGTGCCTTTATAGAACATCCCCGAAACCTAGGAAAGGGCACTCCAATCTTTCGAGAGGCCAGGTCAGCTAGCCGCCATGTTAGTCTCGCGGCTTTTCCCCCGCCCCAAATGGTTTATTATGACGGGCCAGGGGACCAAAGATACAAAACCCTTTCGGCGAGTCTAATTGACCCTGGAAGGCCTAAAGGACGATGGGCGCAGATTCGTGCTTAAAAGTGGAATATTGGGCGGGCATCCCCGCAGAATCGCCCGGAACCCGGCCCCTACCAAGAACTATTAGGATTTCTTAACCAAATAATGCACCGTCGTTCCCTTCATAAGTCCCATGTACGGTAATTCGCTCGGGGCACCCGGCTTTTGAAGAGAGGGGCTGTGGCTTTCACTCAGAACTGTAGCGACGATGTCGTGGGAGAGCTTCTGCGATATTGAGCAGGAAAATTAGCATACCTAGACTTGAAACCCACGATATTACCACTGCTGATGATATTTTCGGTTTCCACTAAAAAATAGTTTTTCAGTGTCTGTTACCTAGGCCACAGTAACTACCGGTCGGCTTATTCTACTGCCCCCCCCTGCTGAGGTTTGGGTGAATAGCTGTGGGGTTGTCCGTAGTGTCATAACCTAGGATTTGGAAATCCGTAGGTAGGACTCTTCATACTACTCGAGTACAGCACCGACACAATAGACATCAGAATAACTGTAGTCTAACACTTTCCCGGTGGCTTACTTGGAATGTTCACCATAGGTGGCTGTGTTCTACGCCGATGTAACACCAGGATACCCCAGACTTTCTTCAGCCAGACCCCGCATTTCTTTTTCCCAGAAATATCATCAACCACCATACTCAGTAACTCCTCCTTTCAACAAAACCAACGTTAAAGAGTAAAAGATGCCCCAGCACACCATCAACCATAATATCAACCTCTCCAATAATGCGAACTCTTTTAATAACGTGTGGAACAACTGTACTTTTACCGATGATCGGTCTCAACTCCTAGCCTGGCTATCACCCCTGGAACCAAGCTTAAGGCATCGAGACGTCCGTGAGCGCCGTGTCAACAATATCGGGGAATGGCTCATGCAAACCGAGGAATTCAGGAGATGGTGCGGCCGAAGTGAGAAAGGTCAGGCTGGAGGTGATAGCGCCGTTCTATTTTGCGACGGAGATCCGGGGGTCGGTAAAACATTTATCAGGTATCATAACAAAGACCATTTTCCAAAGAGAGAGGTGAGCCTGCGCTAATAAGCCGCGATACCAGTTCTTTAGTAGTAGACAGGCTATGTGATCAGGCCGAAGGACAAAACATCGCCATCACATGTTTTTACTTCGATTTCGCAGCCCGAAAGGAGCAGTCTGCGACCAGTATGCTGGGTTCTCTGCTAAAACAGATAGTCAGCAGAATGGAAAAGGTTCCAGAGGAAATATCACGGGCCTTTCAAAAGCAGAAAAAGGCCATTGGTGGGTGCGGACCGCAACTAGCTGATATCGTGAAGATGCTACAGGCCATCACATCCTTACAACCCACGTTTATCTGCATTGATGCCCTTGACGAATGTGTGGGCGTCCAACGGTTCAAAGTTCTTGATTCCCTGAAACAAGTTCTAGAGAAATCCCCTAGCACTCGAATATTCATCACCGGAAGGCCCCATATTCAGCCCGAGATCGAAAAGCGCCTTGCCGGACATGCGATAAGCCTATCTGTTGGTCCCAGCAAAGACGATATCACCACATACCTTCATGCCAGACTGGGCGAAGACGAAACACCTGATGCCATGGATGAGAGTCTGGAGGCTGACATTCTGGAGATGATTCCCGAGAATATGTCGGAAATGTGAGTATGACAACAATCCCGGGAACTCCATCACACATCATCCGCTAATATGTGTATTTAGGTTTCTACTCGTTTCCTTGAACATTGATGCAATCCTGGAAGAACCGACAATATATCGGAGACAAGAAAGGCTCCGCAGAATGACAAATGGATTAGGGTTAGGAGATGCCTACGGTGCCACAATTGAACGGATAAAGGCTCAGGGTGGTGAAAAATCGAGACTGGGTATTGAGGCTTTGATGTGGATCAGTCATTCCGAGCGGCCGTTAAAGGCGAATGAGCTCTGCCATGCCCTCGCAGTCGAGCTAGGCTCCACACGTTTCAATAGCCGCAACGTCCCTTCGATGTCGACATTGGTGAACTGCTGTCAAGGCCTGATTACCGTGGATAAGGAAGCATCAACTGTGCGACTAGTCCACTTTACTCTACAAGAGTATCTTTCCGCCAATCCCGATATTTTCACCACACCTCACTCGTCAATAGCAGAGATCTGCTTAACCTATCTAAATTCCGAACAAGTCAAGGCCATTCCCCCCGACTGCTACCCCGACCTCTCCGCCACTCCCTTCCTAGAATATTGCTCTTTATACTGGGGAGTCCATGCGAAAAGGCAATTATCGGACCGTGCAAGGTCACTTGCCCTAAAGCTATTGCAGGGAGATGGTCACATATCCACCCAATTGCTCTTAATACAAGTAAAGGGGCTACGTTACTGGAATTCTGGTACCAATTTCCATTTCAGCGGACTACACCACGCATCGTTTTTCGGAATTTCCGAGGTTGTATCTGCTTTGATAGAGATGGAATGTTGTGATACCAACGGAGGAGATATTTGGGGGCGCAGTCCTCTTTCTTGCGCTGCTCGCAATGGACACGAAGAAGTAGTAGAAATACTGCTCAGGCAGGAGGCGGTCAACCCCGGTAAGCCAGATATTTACGGCAAAACACCGCTCTCGCATGCCGCTGGGAATGGACATGAGGGAGTGGTGAAAATACTACTCGGGCTGGAAGAGGTCAACCCCAATAAGCCAGACGATGACGGCGAAACGCCGATCTCGTATGCCGCTCGCCAAGGACGAGAGGGAGTGGTGAAAATTCTACTTGGGCGTGAAAATGTCGACCCCAACAAGCCAAACAAACACGGTTGTACACCGCTCCTGTTTGCCGCCCGGAATGGACATGAGGGAGTGGTGGAAATACTGCTCGAGCGGGAAGAGGTCATCCCTGACAAGCCAACTTCCTGGGGTCAAACACCGCTCTCGTATGCTGCCGAGTATGGACGCGAGGGAGTGGTGAAAATACTACTCGAGCGGGAAGAGGTCAACCCCGACCAGCCAACTTCCTGGGGCCAAACACCGCTCTCGTTTGCTGCAAAGAATGGACATGATGGAGTGGTGAAAATACTACTTGGGCGACAAGAGGTCAACCCCAACAAGCCACGTGATGGCGGCACAACACCGCTCATGTAAACCCGGTATGGCCATAAAAGGGCAATAGAACTACTAAAGCCGGTAACTCCCAGAGCGACCTGAGGCCTAGGACACACCACCCCATGAAATTCACCCCATTCCTTTCCTCATCGAAGTCGTCCGCGGACATCCCCCCCCCCCCCCGCAGGCGGTGGAAACCTCATGAGATGAGAATGCACATAGATATTGCCACACCGCCTGACACCCCCAGTCTAACCCAATCGAATGAAGATTAATGGCTTTCTATTTACAACGTACAATAGTCTAGTTGGTAGTGTGCAATAGTTTTATTACTGTGAGAAGGTTTGGTTTATAGATTATAGTTTTCATCCTATCATACCTCCTGTACTTTTCCTTTAAGTGTAAATTCTTGCCTGCGCCTTTCTTTTTTCTAGTCCTGTTTTTCTTCCTTTCTCTCCCGCCTTCCCCTTCCCTAAGTAATAGATAAACTACATATAGAGTGTTTTTATTGATAGAGGAAACCTGGTGTGCGATAGTGCAAGCGCTCTTGAGGCCACTGTGAACTATATAAAATCATACCCATCACAGGGGGTTGGTTACTACGAATAATATATCACAATGAATGGTACGATCCGGTATTGCTCTTGGTAGATAACTTCTAGCTGCCCCCGCTATAGACGTGTGTGGGGGGTGGGAGCCTCGGAGACGGGTTCTTCATGCCACCCATTAGTCTCACTCATCTCCCGACCAACTAGATAGCATGAAATCTACCAGCCGAAAAACAATCTGGATACGCCTTAGCGTGTATCCAGAGAAAACTATTCTCTTTGGTAGAAGCTGGGTTAATGCCGTCGAGTGCTCACCACCCTAATAGCACATCGCGAGATCGGCGAGAAAGAGCATCCCGTGGCCACCCGCTGAAAGGTTGCTCACCAGAGCCCTTTCCTAATCACTATAGAAATTGTCAAAGGAACGCAATACCAGCTCTTCCAGCTCCCGTACTGGGTGAGGATGTCCCCGTCTGGGTTGAAAATAGAGGGACCAAAGAGCCCACGGCACCGTACTGTTCTACTGGTGAATCGGAGGGGGGAGGCAAAGCTAGATGAATGGTGGTTTTCTTTTGGATGGCATATTGTCGGCGGGGTTGGAATCAATGCAGCGTGATACGATAGACTGCGGTAGGCCAAATCTTCGATTAGCGAGCATATGGTTAAGGTAAGGTCATCCACAATACCGTAGGGATTTCGTTTTTGATCTTACGTCTGTGTGTTGAGATGTGGGGGCGATTGCCGATGCGGCGACTGGGCTATTGTGCCACGGCGCTCCCGTCGTATGTGCACTGCTCGGCTGTGTCGATAATGGTCAGAAGACAGGATCCCCTAGGTTCTTTCATAGAACTTCCATCAGTGTGAGAAAGAACTCCCCAATTTCCGGACACGCCAGGCAGAACTTTTCTGCGGTGCCCCAAGCTAAGCTGCATCACACCGCTTGGCGTCTTCAGTTTCCTGACTAATCACGCCCTAAACCGGCCCACCGGTCCTACACGACACGAGCAGACTCAGAGAATCACCCCTAATCCAGCGCATCCACCACCGCCCTCCTCTCTGCTCGAACCGAAACCCCAACCCAAATACCCGCGTTATCATACCCCCAACCTCTCCTCCCCCTCTACCTCCACCCCCACAACAACAATCAAAATGCCCCAGAAACCCTCCCTAACCATCAACGGCGGCGCCGGCTCGATCTCGCGCTCTGCCCTCCCGCCTTCCTCCCCACTTTACACAGCCTATACAACCTCCCTCCGCGAAGTCCTCCAAACCACATACCCGCTCCTCCTCGCCGGCCACTCAGCACTAACTGCGGCAACGCACGCCGCAACCCTTCTGGAAAACAACCCCCTCTTCAACGCTGGCAAGGGCTCGGTGTTCACACGCGACGGGAGGAATGAGCTCGAGGCTTCGGTTATGGTTTCCCGGGGGTATCGGAAGAGGGGGGTTGGCGTCGCTATGCTAACTAGGGTCAAGAATCCGATTCTGCTAGCGAGGGAGTTGTTAGTTCGTGGAGAGGGGGACGGGAGTGCAAGCAGTGGGCAGGGACATAATTTCCTTTCGGGGGCAGAGGCGGAGAGGTTGGCTGTGGAGTGGGGGTGTGAACTTGTAGACCCGGGGTACTTTTGGACGGAGAGGCGATGGGAGGAGCACTTACGTGGGTTGAAGAAGGAAAAGGGGTATTCTGCCAGCGATGGTGTCCCTGACGAGGACCTGCAAGGAGAACATGCGGAATACCTTCCCCAAGGCACGATCGGCTGCGTCGCAATGGACATTCACGGAACCCTCTGCGTAGCCACGAGCACCGGCGGTCTTACCAACAAGCTCCCCGGCAGAATCGGTGATACACCTACTCTTGCTGCGGGATTCTGGGCGGAGGAATGGCAAGCTAGCGTCCCTGCGCCGTTGCTTAATATCCCCCCATCGTCAATCTTAACCTCTTTCCGGGATTTACTAACCTCTTGCGTGCCCACCACCACTCCCACATCTACCAGTGAAAAACAGCCTTTACTAGAACGCAATGTAGATCACCCCACGCGACCGCCAACCCGCGCGGTTGCGCTCTCGGGAACCGGAAACGGAGACTACTTCCTTCGCCTCGCAGTAGCTCATAACATCGCCGCTCGCTGTCGCTTCGGTGGCCTCAGTTTGAAGGAGGCGGCGGAGGCGGTTGTCGGTCGGGGCGGGGAAATGCAAAAGGCTGCTGGGGATCGATGGGGGTTGGGAGATGGTTCTGGAGGCGTAATCGGGCTAGATGAGAAAGGGAATGTGGTTATGGCTATGAATTGTGGGGGGATGTTCAGGGGCTACATTAATAAAGAGGGAAAGGCTAGGGTTGCGGTTTACTGGGATGAGAAAGAGACTTAAATCATAGAGTATGATATCAATTTTTGAGTGGGATTGCTAATATTTGCTCTTTCTGGCGCTGGCCGCCTTCGTAGGGCTCAGTGGTGGGCACACGGTGGATTTAGCGCCGGTGATGGATGGATTCAGTTTAGGTTGTTGGCTTGTATTCCTCCTAGAGTCCGACATTGTTGTAAGTGTATCATATCATGTCACTCGTCAACCGAACGATGAGGCGCGAAAGTTTTGCGGAGGCGAAGACTCCCGAACTCTACATAATCTTATTATCTCTATTATTAGCCATTCCGTGATCATTTCCGATAGCACTGATCCCAACAAAACCTCCCTTTTTCCCCACCCGCTCCCCCACCTTCATAGTTGCCGCCAACGTCCCTCACGACGCAAGAACCAATACCTGACTAGTTCCCTCAGACCCCGAAAACTCCCACAACAACCTCCACCCAGCCAAGATCCCCCAACCAACCCAACTATATACGGCATCCCATATCTCATCCCAGGCCGGTCCATGATACACCAAAAACCAGCCCATAACCCCAAGAACAACCAACCTAGTCGTTAATACCCTGAGCAGCAATAGCCCCACCACTAGTAAGATCTTCACAGGGAGCATGAATGCGTACCCGAGAAGCCAACGGCCCAGGTATAACGAGACGCTTAGGGCAAAGTACGTTACGCTGGGCGCCACGGCACAGAGCAAGCGAAAGGGAGTTTTCAGACTAAAGACCATATTGACTGCCGCCTGCCAGAGCTTGATGATCATGCTTTTTAGCGTCCACAGTATTGACCGTCTAGCTAGTCTTGTAACGAATTTCGCACCCTGCAGGAAGCACTGACGGTGGCTCCAGGCGTAGAAGACAGCCATTGTGGTTCCGAGGAGTATTATCGCGCTGAGCCGGAGGTGCTCCCGGGAACCCCTCTGCATCTCATCCGAGTCTTCGATGCCCTCGCTCTCGGCCCTGATAAGGGTGTGGATCTGTTTGAGTGCTTTGGTCCTGCTTCGCAAATGGCCAAGTTTCTCCTCCAGGTCCAGGATCATGCCTTCCTCCTCGGCGGTGAATGTACCTTCCTCGTAATCCCCCTTGAACTGTTTCAAGATTTCCTCCGAGAGGTCAACAACATCTGCCCTGATGGGGCGGTACCATAATGGTGAGTTTGGAGGGCTGATGTCGCGGATCTTGGCCAGGCGGCTTTCCGCTATTTTCTTCCGGTTGCTGAGAAGGGTCTCGAATTGACTGGTCATCAGTTGCATGGACTTGGCGCTCGGTGGTAGCAGACTGAATAAGCGTTGAGCTTCTTCGTATGCTTCTGCTAGCTTGCGAAGCTCCGATGCCTTCCACTTAATTGCTTTTAGTTGGCGCTCTAGTTCTCCGGTTTTTTTCTCAGAGCACTCTATCTTGTCCTGGATGATCTCCGTGTCTTTTTCTCTATAACTACTTGTGCATCCTCTTTAGTAAAACTCCGTTGGATTTACCATTAGAATGAGCACTTACAATATCTTCGTCCACGGGGCCAGAAAGGTGACAGTGTTGACACTTACGAAAACCCCAAATGAGAAAACCCCGGGAATGGTGCAAGTAAATGCTAAACTCAAACCCAATATCAGCGTTCGGGCAGCACCCACCGAGGCCTTGGTGCGGTCAGCATTTAAACCTTGTCCCCTGCCCAGTACAATAGCTCACCTTCAAAACCCCGCCATATCTGTCTGGCCCCTCAGACATCTCATCCTCTAAATCCTCTCTTCCCCGCAGCTCCGCCTCCAACCTGTCCTCCAAAAATTTGCTCTTGAGTTTTACACTCTCCTCCTCCTCAGCGCACTGCGCAGTAACCTCCTGTAACTCCCGGCCAATATTCGAAATCTCCCCTTGAAGCACCAGCACATTCTTGTTGCAAAGCCTACCGGTTGCAACTGCCATTTTGTTCCCGCACTTGAACGCTAGCTCCGTCGTTTCCTGCGCCAATTCAAAAGAGGAGGTCGCGCCCTCGATTGCTTCATAGAATCCATTTCGCTTTCCCGAAATAAGCCTCCCAAGCGTCTTTACTCCACCAACCCATAGTAGCATCGCTCTAGTAGTGTCCCACATGTTCAGCCTGTACATCAGGCAATTATCGACATAGTTGACATGCGCAATGAGCGGGAACAAAGCTTTCAAGGTGTCGGCATTTGCCCGTCTAACCTCCGCGAGAGCGGCCTCTATTACTCCGCTGTCCTCGAAGGATAGAGCGTCTAAGCCGCGGAGCTCGCGGCGGACCGCTTGCATTAAACGTACCAGTCTCTGGTCGAAGGAGCGTTGTTGCGTGTGGAGGGGAATCATGGTATAATAGGAGATGGCGTCTCATGACGAGGATCGGTTAAGTGCAAGAGAAGATGATATTATATGAGTTGGATGGAAATTAGGCCGGCAACAAGGCTCACCCTATTTCACGTATGTATCTCGGCGGAGGGGGAAAAAAATCGTCAAAATCTTAGGCCTTATGTTGATTTCTCACCATCGCCGGCCTAAGATTTGTACTGTACGAGTACTTTGCCGTACTACTAGAAATAAGGCTAACCACAACTCTTGTCATCATCATGAAGCTTTTCTTTTCCCCCCAACTCATATCTTTTCCAGCGAAAAACCAAATACATGACCAACAAACCCGGGGCTTTGGAGCTCCTGTACGGCCCTTTCTTTACACTCCTCCAATTCTCACTCAGCAACCCGTGTAATCTCTAGGCAGAAGCGAGACGTGAGCCAACCCCAGGAAACAACGATATAAACATAATCGACAAATCACTAAATCTAGCCATACCTCGGTAGGAGAGACAGAGCCTAGCTACATGACACGCGCAGCCGAGCAGCTTTGGCGAAAAAACCGCAGGAGTTATTATAAAGTAGACTTCCATCCGCAGGGAGTAGAATTAGAAGACCGAAAGGGAATTGGACCCCCAGACCCCCCAAAGGGATGCCGACGATTTATATAAGAGGCGCGGCAGTCCAGCAAACGGCGCACGTATTTACGGCTCGACATGATAGCTCACGAACTTTTTTATCGCTATACCCCGCAACCTACTAGTACGGGAGATCGATCTACAAATACCACATTTCCCTCTATTCTTCATTACCCCCCTTCATTTACTAGTGTTTTCAATATTCCCTGCTACTAACTTAGGCGCTAACTCCCCGCAGCTCATCTCATCTCTAGCTCGAGCCACGGTAATAGCCGTCCCTACAGCAGCAAGCTACAGGCATGATACCTAAAAATCGTTGAGCCTCAGTCAACCTCTTTTTCCCGTTATCAAGCAACGTTCATTGGCCGATATCGCATTTTCCTTCCTCCCGATCTCCCCTAATCCATAGGATACCCCCCATCAATTACGTTCGTTTTCCAATGACCATTTTAGAATAGCCAGTGCTGGAGATCAGGATGTGCTGCCAGAATATTAGAGCACGAGAACGGGAATCGACAGGCGCATGTAGGTTCTACCGTACCGTTTCACTCCCGACCCAGGCCTCCGTGCTAGAGGAGTATCATAAGCGATGATCTACGGTAGTGGCGCGGCCCCCTTCCGCCTCAGTGAGCGGCAGCCCCTCCGCGTTCTGGACATCTTTTTCCTTTCCTTCTTCTTTCCAAAAGCCTTGCACCCAGTGGTTTAATCAACTTGGGCTTCACTTATCGTTCAGCTGTTCCTGGGGCGCTGGGGTCCTGGGAAGTCCTATCTCCAAGGCATTTTCTAATGTCGGAAATATGAGAAAGTGGGTGATATTCCATGATGCTTACTGCCGTATATCTCTCCAGGGACCAAATCGCACGATGCCGATGCTCGCATTACAAGTACCATGCACCAGTAGAACACGGTACTCGAGTACGTGTACCTAAATCCAAAATCCCCCGCCTTCTCGTTTTATCCACTCCGGATTTCATCACCCATCACCCGCTCCCTTGCTCACTGTCGGGCTGCAGACATGGAATGGCCATGCTCGAGATCCTACCATTCACGGTGCGGTTCCTGGCTCATGAGTCACGGCTTAACCGGAAAAAGTTGCCCCGAGTTCTATCCACCCCGGCGGCCACGTACCTACTTTAAACTGCTACGGTATGATACTCGAGTGGTAAACTCCGCCCGAGAATCCGAACCGTGCCGTACTAAAGTTAGGGGGAGCATTAATGAGGCGAACTCGAGTTTTTACTACAGGTAGCCAAAATTACGTGTGTGTAACCATACGGGCAGCCAATCTTAGCTCCGTTTATTGTGGAGGAAAAAAAGTCAGGCGAACTCAAGCTCCATGGGTTGACGATATTCGAATTTCCGCCTCACTTCCTCTTAACCCCTGGTATACACGTCGCCAGAATCCATGGCCAGTCACCTCACCAGGTACTGAGAGCTGGTGTCGCGTCTTGGCAAAATTCCCCTGAAACCCAACGCAATAGTGTTACAAAGCTTTTGTCTTCGAATGTTTTAACCTCCATTAACCTACCGGCTCCTCCCCATTCTAGGGAAATAAATCCAAAAATCGGAAGGCTAGACGATAGCCATCCCGGAAAAGACTTGCAGCAGGCACGGTGAGAGCAGCACACCCTGCCTACTTGGCGTCATCCTCGGTATTGGTACGGTACAAAATTTGAGGCTCGAACTGGCAACTAGTGCCGGCGTCAAGGCAAATCTGCTCGAGTGGTATGATTTTCTCATGTTTACTCTGCGGCCTTGCACTCCCTATCTACCCGAGTACGGGGGCCTTGCTAATAACTATTCATTTTCTAAGGGAATTCTTCTCGCCGCGCGCTCTTTCAGGAGAGAATGCCCGGCGGGAAACTGTGGAACGGTTACTTTGGGTTAATTGGTTAGATATATTCTCTGCCATTGCGCCTGCGCTCTAGGTTATCTGTTATTAATTGGGATGATGGGCGTAATGGCAGGGGTCTGTCAACTGGAACAGCCAGGGACATTTTGGCCGATTAACCTCAAATAACTGCTCCACAACTTCCTTCGGGTAGGGAACAAACAGACGGTGGGATAATATTATTTGGCTGGTTCATCTTAAATAGCTGTTTAATAACTTCTTACCGGACCCATACAAGGGTAATGACTCATTAACCAGAACAACCAGGCATATGTTTTTCATAGACTCGAGGATCCGGTAAGAAGTTATCGAACAGTTATTTAAGGTTAACCAGCCAAATATACCCTGTCCGCCCAGGTTAATTGTTTCGTCCTTGTACCTGGCCCATGACCTTGTACGGTGCCAAGTCAGGGGGTGAGTTGTATACGGTAACTCCCTTCTACGATACGTATCGAGAATAGCCTGGATTGCCTTGACGGAGCACCTTCCATAGGATTCCCCCTGGGCTCGAATTCGCTCACTTGGGCTTCGCCTCAGATTATACTCCTAGGTATCCAGTGTACTCTGTTGTCGTGAACTCTTAAGCACGACCGATCGGGACGTTATGATACTCGAGTCATTGGCGTGGCGTGATGGTTTTCTCAGCTCACTGCGTTCTCGCGTGAGGCTGTGTGTAAATTCACGCATGGTCACTCGCTTGCTTCGAGTTGCTTCAACCTGCAAGCATCCGGTCTGAAAGTGCTGGTACCCCGGGCATTCATTGGAGTCCGAATTTACTATGGTAAAGGCGTTCAAGTGCGCACAGATGTTTTGCTTACGAAGTTTTAATTATTGTGTTCGAGCACTTCATGCCTCGCAACGGAACCATTCTCTTTCAAGGATTTTCACCCCCTGCTTGCCAGCGAGGCCTTCCCCCTGCTGAATTGAGTTTGTTGTTGTTGAACAAGGGTTAGGGTTCCGAAAGCGTTTACCTGTCCCGCGGAGTTGAAACCAGTTTGTTTAGAATCCGTTTCTGCGGAGTCGAGCACGGCATCATGGTTCGGTCACATTTACCGGTATTTTTCTTTTGTTTTCGCGCTCGCTAAAGTGATGGTATTTGGGGTACAGATATGGGACGGTACATGTGAATGGGTTGGGTTTCGTTTTATTGGTCCTCATGCCTGAACCAACAGCAACGTTTGCCTGTATTCCCCCACTTTCTTTCCTTTGCTCCTCTCATGAGGTCTATCATTGCATGCAGGATTTGAGTCGGCCTCTAAGAAGGTGCAGCTTCACTGCAGACTGAATGGCAAACTCGCGAGCGATGTTAACTCGTCCTCGCTCCTGACAGCGGCCGTCGAGTGGCCCGATTGCTTTCACGACATACATATGGGCTGAGAGTGAGAGTGAGAGAAAGGTGAGAGGGAGCTCATGACCAAGAGCTTTCGATCGCCGTTTTTCTTACTCCAACCTACGGCAGCTTACCGGTGTTAATCTCTGCGTTAGGATAAGTGAGTGAGGGAATTGTAAATTTTATTAATCACGCTAACTAGATCTCGCGTCGCGGACATAGAGGAATAGCGTCAGACTGGCCAGCAAACATGACGCGCACCGCCTCCACCGCCACAATTACGGTGGTTGGACATTCCCACAAATGACAAACTACGCGCTAGATACCAAAGTAACCAACGGCCGCCAGCGTCACATCGAACCAATCAGCCAGCGACAGCAAATTCTCGACACATGCAGCTCAGACCGCTCGACGGGGGGAGTGCGAGAGTTCATCCAAATCTGTGTTTCCTCACAGTGCAGGAATCTGCGGTACCGCAATAGTATGTAGTGCTGTTCACCCCCCGCTCGTGTACCCCGTCCCTAGCCCAACCTAATGAATACAAAAAAGGTTCCCGTTCCCGCCATTTTTTTCTACTTTTCCCCCCTTTCCTTCTCTTGCTCTGTCTACATTTTATAAACACCACCGTAACGATCCGGATCGTATATTACCATCATCAATTCTGTTGACCAGAAATTTACATATACGTCAAGCGAAGAATCCATTGTTTTAGTCTTTCTTTATCGGTAACGATCAACGACAGAGTCCCGTAATCCTGGTTTGGATTGAGCATTTGTGAAACAACAAAAGAATCTTGCAACCGTGATATCGAAATTATGGCAGCAGAGGGATTGAATATGGCGCTTCAGGCTGCCTCACATGTTCCTGCTCTGTCTTCTACCATCACGGTGATGGATACTAGTGGGAAGGTGATCAATACGGTATGTTTGGATTGGGATTTTCCGTATTCAATTTACATGCACCACCCATCAATCGTTGCTTGTTTACCTTTGGGTTAAAGCAATATACTTTTTTCCTTTTTGATGTGATGCCAATGCGGCTTCAATTGTCACGTGGCTAATAATTGGGCAGTCTAGGAGCGTTTTCTCAGCGTTCAAAGAAGCTCGCATGGCCTACCGAACCCGCAAAGCTGAAATAGCCGAGGAACGCTCTCGCCAGAGTGCCCGCCGCGACGAGGCCCGACTGCGTGCCGCCCGAAAGCATAGTACTACTCGCCGATTAGAACGATCCAATACCGGCCAGCTAATGATCGAAGACGACGAAGAGCGACGCCAGCGAAAGAAGGAAAAGAAGGAGAAAAAGAAGAGATCTGAATCTACGTCACCCTCGGGCACCGGTTCCGACTCTGGCACCAGCTCGGACATTAGCTTCGAAGACGACTCCGGGAGCACTGTTCTCACCGCCACAAATAATAATAACGTGAGGAGGTCGAACAGCAGCGAGACTATGCGGACCGAAGCGACCTTGTATACCCCTGGAGGCTTGCGCGGAAATATGTCGGTCATTTCATTAATCCCCGAGATGGTTCTCTCTCAACCGGACCCCATGACGGAGAATCTTCAACTCCTTCTCATGCAGCTGCAGGCTACGATCGACGAGTTATCGTGTTGGTCAGCGGGAATTGGGGCGCTTATTAGCGAATTGCAGAAAGTTCCCGATACCTTGGCAGTTGTTGGCCTAACCCTCGCCGAAGTCTCCGCTCTCGTAGCCAAGGTCAGTCCTGCGGCAATCATGGGTTTGAAGACCCTATTCCCTATGATCTTTGCATTGCTGGGTAGCCCACAATTTGTTGTCCTCGCGGGTGTCGGCGCAGCGGCTACAGTGATTGTATTGGGTGGATACAAGATTATCAAGAACGTCGTCGGCGGAGCAGCGAAAGCGTCACTATCGGCCGGCGATGAGGACGAGTATCCGGAGGGCGATTGGGACGAGCCCGTCGAAGAGGTTGTCCGTGAACCCCCCCAGCAGCGAATGATCGAGGCTGCTCCCATACCGCCACCCCAACCTGAGACTAGAAGTGCGCAGTCCCAGGCTCCCACTCAACGCAAACAGCTCATGCCTGCCCGCGCCCATACTTTCCAGGCCCCCGGTAGCGGAAGCGAAGCACTAGCTTTCGATGTCTCAAGCGCTGCGAACAGCAGTGGCGAGAGCAGCAACAACAGCAGCAACAGCAACAGCAACAGCAACAGCAACAGCAACAGTGCCGATGAGGAGGAGGATAAAAAGCGACATCATAGGAAGCGCCGCGGCAGCAACGATAAGTCAGACAAGGACAAGTCCGAAAGGTCAAGGTCGAAATCCGGCAGCAGTTCCCACCACAGCAAGTCAAAATCCGACAAGGAAAAGGACAAGTCGGAGAAGGATAAATCATCTTCCAAATCGGGCAAGCACGAATCCTCCGAACCATCCGGCCGACGCGGATCGTCTTCGAAATCCCACGACAAGCATGAAAAGTCCGATAAAAAGGAGCGCAAGACATCCGTTGATAGCGGTACTACTACTCCCATCAAGGAGAAGAAACCGTTCTTTTCATTAACTACATCTCCCTTCTCCTCCCCGGCTGCATCTACGGCTTCGCTGCCCACTGAGAAGCAAAAGAAAAAGGAACGGAAGTCTTCGCTTTCATCCACCTCTTCTTCCCCCTCTTCCGGTTCCAAGGAGAAGGAGAAGGAGAAGGAGAAGACCACTTCTACGAAAGAGCATAAAGAGACCAAGAAGCCGAAGGAGCTCTTGTTAGGCCTTTTCGAAGGGCGATCGCATGGGCGATTGGCTTGATCTGTCAATAATAATTTTGGGAAGGACTTTTTCGTTTTCTTACATGGTTCATTTTCCTTTTTACAATGGGTAGGCAATGAGTTTGGAATACATGCGCTTTCACGGCTGGGGAGGAGGATGTTACAATATTGGTAGTATATAACGGAAGGCGTTTTTTTCCTTCTTTCTTTCCTTTACGCATTTTATCTATCATTGTATGTTTTTATACACCATCATCACCATATATAAATTTCTATCTTTTTTTCCCCAGCATTTTTAAGTACCAAAGGATGAACCATTTTTTCTCCACCTCGCCTTGCCTTCTCCCCCCTCCCCCCCTCCCACCTCCGCCACCACCACCGTAATCCGAACAGAAACCCACAACCCAGCACACCAAAATCCGAAGGCCAAAGGGGAAAGAAAGAAAGAAAAAAAGAAAGAAAGCGGGGGCGAACGTTTTTCTTTTTCCCTTCTCTCTCTCTCGTTTTTTCCCCCCCAAACTCCTGTATGATATTACAAATATAGCCCCAATCCAATCCAATCCAATCCAATCTATCGCCCCCAATTAATCGTACGTAACGGCAAGACACCATTCGTTCCCACCCGCGGTCAGGTTTTCAACTCATACACACAAAGCTCGCTCTCTCTCTCGCTCAGTCTCGTGTAAGTGTGTTTTCCCATCATTGGACGTTTGCTGCTTTGGGAGCAATGGTTTTGGAGGATTTGGGATGGATGAATTTGAGTGTGTGCGTTGGTGGAATATCGAGTGAGGGGTTGTGATTTGGTTGGTTTGGTTGGTTAGGGTAGGAGGGTAGGTTTGTGGGTAGGTGGGGGTGTGGCGGGGGGGTGGGTGGGTGGGTGGATTGGTTTGGGTTGATTTGTGTTACTTTGTCGTGTTCGCTTGGTTGCTGGAGGGTGTGTGCTGTAGCTTGGTTGCGGTACGCTTATTCGCTGCGACCTGGGTATGTTATCTTTGTAGTGGTGGAGGAACGGTGTGTCGGTAACTAACTTCCTCGACCGCAGTCGAGATTCTCGCTCGGTTGGTTTTCGTTTCCTTCTTTTCCTTCTTCTTTCCCCGGCTTGGTACCGTATAGCTAGGATAAGATATACTAGTATGTTTAATCACTAACTTACCCCGCCTCTTGCACACAGTACCGGTACTTGTAGTACTGGTATCATACTTTGCAGGTGCAATGCCCCGAACACAATCCCAAATTTGCTTTTCCCCCTCGGCAGCAATTTTGGCAGCCTACAGTTCACTGTTGATATCATACATACAGCAAGAGAACAAGATGACGTCTCGCATAATAACATCATCATAACTCCCGTATTCCGACGCGCATGGTAGCATGGTAGCATTACAGCGCGGCAGTCGACAAAGATACCAGAGCACGAATCGAGAAGCACGGTAACCTCAAGGTAACAGCAACACTTCAAAAAGTGGAGGTCTTTTTTACTTTTCTTTTTTCTTTCTCGAGGCGAATTTATCACAATGCGAGATGCCGCGTGGCGAATGGAAATTCGGATCTTGGGAGTGGATGGGTGAGGATTGGCGGGCGGGTGTCGTCGCGATTTGTGTGGTTTGCGGTGGTGGAAGTGGAGTAAGTTACACTATGCACGTTAAGGAGGGAGGGAGGGGGGGGATAGAGAAGTGAACTTGTGCGCCCTGTTTTTGGTTGTGGATTGGAGCTGTGCGGAGGTTGCCTATTGAACTTGGCTCTGGGTTATTTGTTAGGTGGGGGTCACGTGAAATATGCAAGGAAGTTCTCCATTTATGTTAATCCCCGGGGAGGAGCGGCTGTCGAAGCTGCGCTCTGGATGGGGGGCTGGTCGAGCCAATGGAAGGTAGTTGCACTTGCCCTAAACCCTAGGGCGCAGTAGGTTCAGGGAGGATTGGTGAGGCGAGAGGCACAGGGAGTAGGAGGTGCTTTCGTGATCTACGGGTAGTTTGTTGGTGGGAAGTGCTAAAGTTAGGACCTAGGCATTGGGCTCCGGGTTCAGTATCGGCACCCAGATGTCATACCCCGGGTTTTTAGCCATCATAATATATTATGCTTGTCTAATCTCGTGTTCGGGTATAGCTTGCCCGCTACTTATAGAGATGTTGGGAGCAGGCTTTGCGACTATGATCCCTGGATATGTCGCTCAGAGGACAGGGCTAGTGTCTAAATTTCTGCATCGACAGCGATTGAATTTTTGCCTTACCGTAGCTGAGTACTCGTAATGTCCTGATGCTTGTGAATGTTAGAGTTCACAGAAGCGGATAGTTGTTTCATTTGTTCTAGACGGAAGGATAGACGGAAGGATAGATGGAATGGTTTTTTGGTTATGTCTTTCCTTTGTTCAGAGTACGGAGATCCACAGGCAGAAGGGGATTACGCATGAAGGAGAGAATGATAGGTGTGGCAGACGATAGAATAATTGAGAGAGTTTTTTCTTATATAGACTTATGTTTGGTTAGTTAGTTTTGGGGAGATAATGAGCGAATGAAGTTTTGATTCTTCCTAGTACCCTTTTAGCTCTGCCCTAGTCTAGTTCGACCGGTTGACCGTTGCCTGCGCATTATCCCCGCAATAGTGAAGACACCTGCTATCGCAAAGTAAGCCGCTTGGGTTGCGTTTAGGTCATAGCGATCTTCTGTTGTACTCGGGCAAGGATTTATGATATTCCGTCCTTGGTTGATGCTCTAGTACCGTAAAAACTCTTGCGATTCACCATCGGATTATCCTCGCGAATCGAGTCATCAGCCCAAGATAGGTTTAGTTTGGCAAGTTCAAGAGATCATAAAAGGCCAAAGCACTTGGGCTATGCCACATCAAGAAAGCACTAATCCTTCTCAAGAAGCTTTGCCCCTCCACCCCAAGATCAGAGACCTAACCGAGATGGTGAATCGCAAGAGTTTTTACGGTACTCGAGTAATAGTAGCAACGGATACGGATTGCGCAAGGGTGTGGGCGGCTTAATTACGCTTGACAAGCTCGTGCGGGATACCGGATGAACTCGAAAACACGCGCTATGTGCCAAGCATGTAGGAGGGATACTGAGAATTCTAACAAAAATGTGTAGAGATCTCTTTGGTTGATATCACAACCTTCCACCTCTATCAACCCAGTTACAATCCTAACAAGCCCGAAGAGGGACGCACAATGTAGACCACTAAAGTGGTGAAGTTTATCAAAATTAATAGCGTACGAATATCCCATCGTTTTCAAGAGGATTTTAGTGGACATGTGGTTATTGTAGTTGTCAAACAGCTTCAATGCAAGTAGTTTCGCGTAATCCGAAATGTCCTTTTTTGCATGGATTCCCCAATACTGGGAAGAATATTTGATAAATGGTGTGCTGTGGAGGTCGGGAGAGGGGCTTGTCGAAAGAGCCCTGACCTGCTGCGAGTTCAGATAGGTTAAACAGGTCTCCGCCATCGTCGAGTGAACTGTACCAAAGAGCTCGGGATGAGCTCGAAAGTAGTCTTGAAGGGTAAAATGAATTAACCTGACTGTGAAAGCCTCCTTGTCTACGACGACAAGTCCTTGACAGCAGGATAGCACTGTCCCTATTGAAGGGACATTGTCTACATTGAGATTAGGCGACCCTATCTTGACTGCTAGGGCGTGACACAATTCAACCGCCTTCAATGGCCGCTCGGAATGAGAGATCCACATCAAAGCAGTCATGCCAAGCCTTTCTCTGGCCCTGTCCTGTCCCTTTATCCGACCCAAAGTTTCACCATAAGCACTCTCCAGCCCCAAGCCATCGACCATTGCGTTGAGCTTTTGTCGCCTGCGATGGATTGTGGTTTCTTGCAGGATTGCATCAATATTCAGCGAGACCAGCAGGAATCTAGATATGTATCAGTGGATAACTTGAGGCAGCTTCCATAGTGTTGTTGCTTCTACATACATTTCTGAAATATCATCCGGAATTTTCTTCAGGATGTCTGCCTCCAGAGCACTATCCATCGCATCGGGAGTCGTGTCCGCGGCCAACCTGCTATGGAGATATCTAATAATATCGCCCCTCTTGGGACTTACAGATACACTCATCACCCTTCTAGCAAGGTGCCTTTTGATCTCTGGTAGAATGTGCGGTCTTCCGGTCACGAATATTCGAGTCTCCGGAGACTGTTGGACGAGTTCCTTTACCGAATCTAGAAGCTTGGCTCGGTGTTCAGTCGCACATTCGTCTACGCCGTCGATGCATATGAGCGCACGCTTTTTGGAAGACGTAGTCTGCAGCATTTTTAAAATGGTCGAAATTCGCGGTCCCTGCCCCCCAATGGCATTCTTTCGGTCTTTGTATGCTCTCGATATCTCCTCCGGGATCTCCTCCAACCCGAAAACCAACTGTTTCAGCAGGCTGCTCCACATGCTCACGGGGGACTGCTCCATCTTGGCGGCGAAGTCAAAATAAAAACATGCAACGGTGGCATTTTGTCCTCCGGCCCGATCGCACAAGTTGTCTATCACCAAGGAGCTAACATCCCGCAGCTTGTCAGCGCTTGCCCTTTTTTATTCCACCCACCGAGGCTTATTCTTGTTACCAAATATAAGTTTTCCCAACACCCGGGTCTCCAAAGCAAAAAAGAACAGTGTTATCGGATCCACCTCCTTCACTACCGGCGCACCAGCTCTTAAACTCCTGGGTCCGTAAAAGCCACCCCCCTACATCCTCGACTCTGCGGTCCCGGATGTCCTGATGCCGTAACTTGGAATCTAGCGGGGATAGCCAGGCCAGGATATTAGGCTGGTCATCAGTAACGCCAAAGTTGATATTGGTCGTGTTTAAAGAACCAATATTGTTGCTGAATAGTTGAGACATTCTCGGTAGATTGGCCGCTTATGATACTGTAGTTGAAGGACGATGGAGTCAGTCGACCACCAGAATTCCAGGGGGCTGAATTAAGGCGGGCCTTTTTTTGTGGAACCTGATCCACCCTCCCATCAACCCCCCAAATTTGTGCCAATGACACAAGGCAACAGCCAACCTGAACGGGCAGAGATATATTGCCCGGTTAAATTTAAATAACTGTTCAACTACCTCCTGCCGGACCTGTACTGTACTGTACTCGAGTGCTGTACCCTACAGTATTCTACTTTCGCCTACCCCACCGGTAGCCGGGAATCCCACATTAATTTAAGCGCTGCCCCATTTTCCACCGCGATGAACAACGCCCTAGACCGCCCGCAGTGGAAATGTCCAGCTTGACATAAACAAGTACCTCAAACCCTATGAATAAATCTATCGGTAAACACACATACCGCCTAACTGAAAGGATCGCAGCATAGTCCATGAAGCGGCACAAGTCGGAAGGAGACCCCCCCGCAAACCCCCAGCAATATTAGGTTCTGGATGGATTGGTGCCGTGCTTTTTGATATATATTGCGGGTGGATAAAATTAACTGAAAGCGGAAGATGCATGGCAACCAAATCCTCCTAACCGTCCTACACTTTCGACACCATTTAAAGAAATTGCTCTAGTATGACCAGAACCAGACCATTCTGTCAACTTCCTTTTGTTTAAGATATTATTGATTTTTGCTGTAGGTTTGCTTTGTCTTTTCTTTCTTTCTTTAGCCTATCAGGATGGTCGGGTTGGGGGGAGTGCTGTTGTCATGCTCGAAGTTTTACTTCGTTGATCGGTTAATTTGCCCACGTACGGTACAATGTTAGCATTGGCTTCCTACTCACTACTTTGAGATCCTGGCGCGGGAGTAAATACTTGGAGAGATACTCAAGGTCACCAAAGTGGGATATATATTCATGTTTCTGTTCACTTTGTAGAAATATCTATGAAACAGATCTTCCACTGCCATATTTACACTCCCTAGATTTCCTATGATACCCCGGGACACAACGAGTGACCGCGTATGAGCGGGATACTCTGTTTGCCCGGCTGGGATACTCGTGGCATTATGTAATAAATCTGCCTAGGGTGCTGTATAATAGACAATGTTAGTGACCTCACCTCCATTAATTTATTAGGAAATTCCCAGTATGTGTTAGAGAGTTCCGGGGGTCCTTCCTCTATAGAACTCTCTACTCCCGCTGAACGGTAGAGAGGGCTACCGGTATTTTGGGCGCATTTGCCTCGGTATTTTATCCTGGGAATGGGACTGCTTTCCGCTTTTACCATATTTATCTTGGAAATACGGTATCGCACACCAAGGTCCTAAGTGACTCTGGTAGACTGTACTGTATGTTGTTTGGTTGGGGGCCCATGGCCAAAGATATTGAACCTTTTTTTAAAAAAAATTGTTTGGGGCGGGGCTGGCAAGGGGAAAGTAAAACAATTCGAGTCGCTTTATTTATTTTATTTTTAGTCCTAGGTTTTGGAGTGGTCGAGTGAGAAGGAGGAATGCCCGGAATGGGGGGTTTCTGAGTTGCTAACCGGGGAGAAGGAGTTTGACCTTTGTTAACTTATCACTCAACACAAGACTACTACGCTATCTAGTTTGATTGTTTTTCACTTCTCTGTATTTGGATCCCTAGCCCACCGTAAGCAATTGACTACAAAGTAGCTGGATTTTCGCAACGGGTAATGCGGCTCTTCGGATTTAGATTATTAGCTGCTTGTACAAGTATTAAAGTCTGATTTCTGAAGCTGTTTGTCTGGCACTGCAGAGTGGCTGTGGAGAACTGTGCTCGGCACAATAAACTACCGCATACGGTACTTTTTCTAAATTGGCGGGGTTTGGTTGAGAGAATGTTTCTCTCTCCTTGAGTGCAGTGACTTGTGCTGAGCTGTTAGTCTGGACTATTATCATCATCAGATTCTGTAAGCGAGAGCTACACACATTAAAGTGTTTCCGCATGCAGGAGGTGTGCCGGTATAGTAAGTGGTTTTTAGCCCCGGGGTAGAGTGCCTTCGGGGGAAGGAGGAGCGTAATATTGCAAATAAAATAGCACGGTCAATGGAAGTTCCGGCAGGGTGTTAGCGAGGTTTAGGATTTCTCAATTACTAATCTAGTAAAGTTATTGCAGGTGGATTCTTGTTGCATCCGCCAATTACTAGATTCTTGGGTTAGGGTTACCCTACTACCCCTCCTGGCTGTTGGTGTCGACCAGATGTGAAATTGGACTCATTATTTTCCTTTTGGCTTTGATATCCTTTTGTGACTCTGAGAGGGAGTCGTATTGATACAATTTCCCCGACACAAGCGATTATCTAACCTGTTAGCTTTCTCCCTCTGCAGTTTTGGAAATTCATTCCGGTTAGGTACCGGTACTAATATACGGCTAACATATTTTTGTCCCACTTTATAAATACTGTCTTTTGGACGTCTACTTCACTTGCGGGCCTCCCCCAGCTTAGGGGTTGTTATTAGCGGTGGTCAATAAGATGGTGACCCTTTGCACCCCCCAATACTCGGGCGCAAATTAAAGATCCGGAAGAAGTGACTTACAAAATGTATGGTTGCAACATAGATATTGAGGTCACTCTTTCCGGGCCTTTAATTTGCGCCCGAGTATTAGTGAGGGAAACCACTGATCGCTAGTCTTGGCATTTGGCCTCACCGAGCTTTATAATTGATGGAGAGTACTAGTACAGGTGTGTTTGGGTGAGGACATGGTATATCACTACTAGTATTTACCGTACATGTCCGGAGTTTGCACATATAATGGGGCGCTGGGGAACACTCTTCCGCCTAAGACATAGCAGTTATTTGTACAGTGTACATTATTTCCTTGCGGGCTGTGTGTTGCTGTTTACTAGGATTAGGGCTATTTGGGGATGATGTATAACTTGTGAGAATATTTTAAGGCCTACGGGGTGTGAGAGTGCGATCGGGAAAGAACTTCACGCGCTTCTATCTCCATCTTGTCCATTGTGTGGGTTGGTGCTGCTTGTTCGGGAGTGTGGGTCGCTGAGCTGCTAAAGTGGTGGTTTCGGATTGAATATGAATAATGAGTTTTTAGGCCTTGCAAATGATTGGAGAAGGGCAAAAGGGAGATGGGGAAGCGAGAGGGGATGGAGGGTCTGGCCGGTGATTTGGGCTCTATATGTAGGTAATTTCGCGGTACAATCGAAGTTTACCACCCCCCCCCCTCCAGCGGGGGTATTTAGAAAGGAGTGGAAGGGTTGTGCATGAACACGGCGCGCTTGAATGGTGGGGGCCATCTGTAGTGAATTGACCGTCAGAGCCGTTTCCACCCCCTAGTTCAAATATGGGGCCCGGAAAAGATCAGGAGCCGCCTATGGCATTATTTTAGTACAATGTTAAGAGTTCCTGCATTCTTACTGTAGAGGGCTCCGAGAGCTGGGCTGGAGAGGAGTCGTAAGATGTCAGAGGAGGGAAACAGGAACGTTGATATGGCGGGAGCGTCTTAGCGTAGGCCCGGGCTTCATGGATGGGTTGGTAGACACCGTACAGTACAAGGTCTGTACAATTTGTGGGGCGTCCCTGAGTATGATACAATACAAGTAGGCCAATGATTAGAATTTGGGAAACGAGAAGCTGGATATGACTATCTACTGTTGACTGAGACATTCAGTTTAGGGCACAACGGGTGCCGAGCAGGGTTCGGGAAAATTTTAGACCAAGTAGTACTTGTACCACTCCAGGTTGCCATCGTACTTGTCCCATGGTGTCTAATAGCGCGTGTCCCTAGGTATGAGCTTGGTGTACAGTTCCAAGAGTCAACACGGGCTCCAAAGAACTATGCAAACATACCAGGAGTTACCGGGAACTTGGCTATATAGGGAGAAACGGCTGCCCTCACATGGTTGTGATTGGGGAATACCATCCTGATATGGCTAATCGGTCAAGCCCGGCCAATTTTGAAGAATCATATTTTCCTCATGGTTCGTTCCTCATTGGCATTCAAATAGCTGATATCCCTTTTTTTATATTAAATATATGGGTCAAACACCTCGTCACATTGAGCCTCGGGGGAGAACTGGATACGCCGTTCATCTGAACATACCAGTACTGTACTCGTGGGTAGCTGCTTGTACTAGAGTACAATTCATCCCATAACGCTCAACCCGAACGAAAGTGATGTCACATAGCCCAATAATCCCTGCACCTTGGCAAGATGGACCCTGCAATGAGCCCGTGCACAGGTCTTGGCCACTAACACAAACACAAAACGAAGAAACATCGTATCGGAACATCTATCTTGCCCTTGTCCCTAGCAAACTCGAGGTATCCGTAAAGGGTACAATTCTCAATAACAGTTTGGCAAACAATGGCTGGCTGTGGGGATAGGGGGGAGGCTGGGAGGTGTATTTACTATCCAGTTCTCCTCTCCTCCTCCTCACCTTCTTCTCCCCCGGTCTATCATATCGAAGGGCGGAAAGCCCTTATTCCAACCATATAATTTCTACCCTATGCTCTTGGCTTTCTAAGTTTGGTCTATATCTTTGGTATGTTCTCTAATTTTATGATTGCTTTACACTTATTCGAGATCCTGCTAACAGAGTCACCACATTTTTTACCATGCTTCTAGAGAAACAATGGCGGACATAATGGATCTAATATCCACCCTCACCTACAAATACGAAGCTCAATCCCCGCCTTACCAAGAGCGCCATCAGCAGCTCGGTGGCTTCCACACGGGAGATCCTGCAACTCCCACACCTCCTACGCGTAACAGTAGTTTTCCTCCGGAATCCTCCGCGATGGCTGAAGCTCGTGCAATGGCAGAAGCTCGCGCGAGGAACCACCAAAACAACAGTAATAACGATCTCCAACATCATAGCAGCAACCAAGATCACACTATCGAGAATCCACTAGAAGGTGGGGAATTAAATTTCGGCTCCCCTAGTCTTTGCAATGACTTTTTGTTTTTCGATTCTGAACGTTCGACTGACCGGTGGTTGTTGGAAAAAGACTCCCCCACATCACGGAACCAGACATCGAGTGAAACATTCGAGGCGGACGATTGTCCCGTGAAACTCGTGCCCGCGCCGGATGAGCCTGTGATCACTGTGAACGGAGGACCGGAGGGAGACAAGAGTAGCAGCCGTACTAGTACTGCGGCGGTGCGGAGGGAGATAGAGCCAGTCATTATTGAGTCTGGGCCGGTGAGTACGGATGGTATCGACGAGCCTATTCAGGAGAAACTTAGACTTGAAGAGGGAGAGGAGGGGCTAAATGTTTTGGGGGGCGGGATGAGGGAGATGGTGGATTTGGTTAATAGACTTAGATCTTCTGGTATCGAAGATTTGGGGCTGCCATTGCCCAGAATTGCGGTTGTAGGGAATCAGAGTGCTGGAAAGAGTAGTTTGATTGAAGCTATTAGTGGAGTAAGCTCTTGTCCCCGGTGGGTCATGGTATATTTCTGAGGCACCGGAGCTAAAATTTGGGTGATTGAATTAATAGATCAAAGTCCCCCGATACACCGGAACGTGCACTCGGGTAGGTAGTTCGTTCTTCCTGATTGAGACCTATTGTTGACAATACTCATAGTGCCCTCTGGAAATCAATCTCCGGGAATCATCACTCATCACTGATCCATGGCATTGCCGCATCTCCCTCCGCTTCAAAAAACGATACGATCCTTCGCTAACCTTGTCTAACGACCATCATATGAGCACGAGTCGCACCCGGGGAAACCCGTGGGTCGATCAGGCAACCGAACAAGTCCATTTTCTAGACGTAACCGACAAATCTCAAGTCGAGCCAGCACTTGTCCGCGCCCAACGGGCAATTTTAACCCCAGGGCAGAATTGGCGTGACTTTGTTCATGAGGAAAGGGAAAAACCGGCAGAAGGAACTGCCCTTGAAACAAGTAGTGCAAGAAGTGGTCGGTTTGGCCATTCTCGGGGGGCAGGTGGGGGGTGGGGGAGTTCTATCGACTCTAAGGGGAAGGGGAAAGCGGTAGAAAGAAGGGGTGGGCGAGATGAAGATTTTGAAGTGAAATTTAGTCCCAATGTGGTTTGTATGGAGGTTTGTATTACCAACTTGATCCCTAGATCTGGGTAGAGACAGTGAGAGTGAGAGTGAAGGCTTATGATTGCAGATTACGGGGCCCGAGTTGCCAAATTTGGCATTCATTGATTTGCCGGGGGTCATCCAGACGACTGAGTCTGTGAGTTGTGTCTTTTCCATTTTACTGGCGATAATTGCTAATTGGATATAGGAGAGCGAACATTATCTTATTGAGCTAGTTACGGGATTGGTGAAAGAATACGTTCAAGAGGAAGATTGCTTAATTATGCTTGCTATGACGATGAAGGGTTTGATCGGGCTTCTTATTTGACTTTAACGGCGTATTTGCTAACGTCCTTAGACGATGCTGTGAACCAATCGGCTGCGCGCCTTGCTAGAGAGCTTGGGGAGGAGCGCACTATCGGTAGTTACTTTCTCTTGTGATTCGCTTAAGTGATCTAACCTTGTTGGCAGGTGCTCTAACTAAACCCGACACCGTGGGGCCTGGGGAGTATGGGCAATGGATCAACATCCTCCGCGGCCACTCCCACCGTCTCAAACATGGCTACTTTGTGACAAAACAGCCGAACCAAGAACAGCTCGTTCAGGGGATCACACATGCTCAAGCGAGAGAACAAGAGGCGGAATTCTTTGCCAATACCGAGCCTTGGAAAACTGAGCTCACTGATTTGAAAGAGAGATTTGGAACAATGGCTTTGCAGAGTTACTTGTCGAAAGAACTTGGGGAATTGATTAAGAAACGGTAACTTCAAACTAAATTTCACATATGGGGGTTACTAACTTGGTAGACTGCCGGAGATAATTGAGTCCATCAGATGTCAAGCGTCAGAAGTCCAAGAAGAGCTCGCCGCTCTTCCTCCTCCCCCCACTGACAACCAAACATTAATTGTGCACAACCTTGTCACTCAATTCGATCTTGTCGTTGGCGGCCACCTCCTCGGTGGCCCCGGCCAGAACGAATTCCAACAAGAACTCCGCCGCCTGGCTGAAGACTTCCAGCGTCGCCTGAAAGCACTTCGTCCAACACCAGTCTACTTCCAAACCATCGAGCAGGAGAACGAAATCGCGGCGCAACTAGAAACCCGTAAGAAAGGCGAAGCGGGCACACGTCCTCATCGTTGGGACCGTGATGGCTCACCAACGCTCGCAGTAGCGACAAGACGAGGAAGAAAGGCAGGAGGTGCCGGGATAGAGGTTTGTACAGTATCCAGTGACACCGATGGAGCGATCGGGACGGGGGGGGCAAGTTCCCCACCGTTCGGGTCCAAGAAGAGAAGAAACGGGACTGATCCAGGGCAATCCACTCCGACAAAGAAGTCCAAGCGAGCCTCCGGAACAGCGGCGGGGAGCAACACCGCGATAGAACAAAGCAAGTCCTTCCCCATCGTAACCACAGCCGCGGCCTCCTCCGGTCAAGCCCCGCTAATGCTCTCCCAAGCCCACAGACTCACACTCCCTCAAATCAGAAACATAATCGAGTCAACCGCTACGGCCCGCATACCCGGCCAGGTGGATCCCACCGCAATCACAAACCTGATTCGTCAATCCATAAACCTGTGGAACCCCGTCGTTCACGATTTCCTCAATAGCTGTGGTGGGTTAATGAATAGACAGGTGCACTACTGTTTCACCTCCGTCTTCAAGGAATATCAAAAGTCTCCGATTTTCCAAGGCGTGTATGAGATACTTAACACCCTCGTCCAGGAAAACTTTGACAGTCAAAAGACCCTCATCGAGCGGCTATGGCGGCTGGAGCGGGAACAGATATCGACCCTGAACGAAGACTACCAGTCCTTCATGGCAAACCACCACGAGAAGCTCTCCGACCGGCGGAAACGCAATCTGGACGACCAGCGTAAACTCGCGGCCGCCAACGCAGCGGCAGAAGCGGCACTAAACGAAGACAACAACGCCACCGGCAATGCCAACGGCGGCGGCGGCGGCGGCGGCACCCCCTCCCCGCGCAAAAAGCGAAACCCCACAGCAGCTCTCCCGGCGGCAATGCTAGACAACTCCCCGGACCCGTACAGGAAGGAAATCGAAGTCCTGGCACAAGTCAGGGCCTACAATGAAGTGGCTCAAAAACGCTTCGTGGATAATGTGTATATGAGCATACAGGGGGAATTGGTCAACGGCTTCCGTAAGAATATTCTGGACGCCCTGCAGAATGGGTTGGGGCTTAACGGGGCAGATGGTACACTCCTCAATAATTGGCTTACTAATTTTGAGCTTTAGCTGACTATTGGTTTGTGGTGCCTGAGGGATAGTGTCCGACCTATGCGCCCAACTCCTTGTTGAAGACCCCCTCAAGGAGCGTAGGAGGAAAGAGTTACAGGGAAAGAGGGAGCAATTGGATAGGGCTATGGAGGAATTGAGTAGACTTTGATTTAAGCTTGGTTCAGGGAGATGCAATTGGCCGGGGGAATATTTCTTTGTTTCGTTGTCTTTGCCGTTATGTTTTGGAGGATCAACCTGATGCATTTTTATACGCACTTGACTGTTTTTTTACAACTCACGCTACACTAGTTTACAAGCTCAATTCCATGCTCTTTAAATTCACGCGTCTGTCAAGCCATCGTGACTCTCTAACCTACCCGCCAATTATGCGGTCATCTTGGCGCTAAGATACCTTTGACGTTGCGCTACCTTGGCGCCAAGAAGTCTACAAAACAAGCACAATCAGCGAATATGGTACTGGCAGAGCCGCATAGTCTACTCTTACCTCGTACACGTGTAATGCTCATGACTTATTTATGTCACCTCACAACTGCGAAAAAAGGAAAGAAGGGGGAAGGGGGAGAAAAAAAAAAAAGAAAGGAACATCTACCCGATGTATTCCGAAATTGCTGCGTACTCGGGGAGTCGAACCCCGTTCTCCCGCTTGGGAAGCGAAAATCATAACCGTTAGACCAAGTACGCCGGTTGCATGATGGCATTCTTCTAAACCGCTATTTGTTTGCGGGGGGCTGGTTAGTCCCGTTGATGTGGTGACGGAACCCTGACCCTGTACCGTAGGCATGCTGGCTGTTGTTCGGCTGGATTCGGAAGGAAGGAAGGGGAACGACAAGAATAAATTTAGCAATGGGTTTGTTCTTTTTTTGTTTCCTCTTTTTTTCTTTCTTTTTTCTTGTTTGGGTGTGTTTGTGGGATTGTGTTTTGGTTTCTTTTGTTTGGCGGATTGACTTGACCTGCGGTTGGGTCCAGCTTCCGCCGGGATTTCTATCACACGTTTGTGCGCTCGGGTAATGCCAATTGGTAATCTTGTTTCTTGCGGTGCACGCCTCCCTCTGGATTATGATGCTCGAGTGGGCAGGGGGCGAATGTGGTTTTTTGTTGGTGTCTGGGGGGGGGGGGGACTTTTTGGTTGACTGCGAGTGCTATGTGGAATACGGTAGTGTGCTTTGGTTGGGGTGTGGTGTTGATGCGGTAGGCGGCGGACGATCATCCTTATTGCTACCATATGTGATGGAACATTTTATTCGCGGGTAGGTGGTTGAGCCGGGGATCATTGGCGGAATTGGATTTTGGGATTACAGTGTGGTACAGTACAGGTGTTGAAGGCTTTCAACTGGAGAATACAAATAGCAAGCGAGCGTTAGCTAGGGGGGACTCGATATTTGGTTGTGGGTATGTTATATTTGGATACTATAATAGTTCGTGAAGATTCCCGGTGAAATGGTTGTTGCTGATGTGTGGCCCATCTATTGATTATGAAAGGGTTAATCCAAAGCATATTATGCGGAATAGGGAAGAGATTCTGTGAACGCTTTACGATTTTTTTGTTTGTCTATGGTGGGTTAGCCAATGCGGGGGTTCACGGGTTAACTCCCCTACCCGAGTGCGGGTAGGTGGTCACAGGGTTGGTCAGGGGCTCGCTTGGACCACCGGCATGATGGTTGCTGCTCAGGAGCGAATGGAGAAACCCCCGCAGGAGTCTGGAATCCAGTGGTTAAAAATCTAAACTACTGGCAGGTTACCCTCCCTTGGTTTAGATTCGAAGGTCTCGGAAATCTGGCAACTTGGATAGGATCGGTGGGGCTGAACAGAACTTTTTTGTTTGGGATCCTTGGCTGCTGCGGTAGTTGCCGCAGACGGGGGTTCTAACTCTTGGCACGCAGAGACACGGTATGCTCGTATGATACTCGTATATTAGGCCTTTTTCAATGCATGAAATGGAGGATTCACGGGCTGGTGGATATTTCCTGCTACTTCTTGTTAGGTTTCATATGGGATGTTTCATTCTACTGCAATGATCGCAACATAGGGAGTTCGCTGCGCTATAAAGAGTCGCTTTCCTCCGATGGAAATATAGTGGGGTGTTCCAGATTTTTTCCAAATTCCTGCAGCGTCTTCGTTGTCTATTTGGGAGCGAGTTTGCTTAGAGGCGGGGCTAGGCGATCTGTGGTAGAGTCGTGGCGTTGTTTTGTAGGTGGTCTACTTGCTGTTTCTTGAGAGGCATCGTAAATTTAGGTTGGAGGAGGGGGGGTGAGGGAGCTGCCTGCGTTTTATGTTCTTCTCGCTTGTACCGGTGGTTGTGAACTTTGTTTTGTTGGAGGGTCCTTGATCGCGATGTTGCCCGATTACCGGCAACTTGGATCAATTCCAGTGGGCTGATTACATAAGCGAGGTTAGTCTGACTAGGGGTGAGGTGAGGTGAGATGAACAAAATTGGTGCTGGGCCACTTCCCCTTACCTCCAACCCGCACGTTCCCCGGAAACCCCACTCTTCTCTGAACGCTCAAACTACCACCGCTGCTGCCACTGCCGGCAAAGGCTCTTGAGGACCTTTAAACGTCGTCTCATAGAACTCCTATTGCTCTCCTTCTCATCCGCTAGCTAGCTACGGTTTTACCTACACACATCTGGACTCTACCTTTCACCTACCGTGGTGCTCCTGGTAAAGAGGGGAGAGGCCAGTTTGGTTGTGGTTATGGCACAGGACAGGGGCCGGAGCTCGCTTTCCCACGAATATTCAGTCCTGCCCGGTCACGCTCCCGAGATAATATCCACAAACACGGAATTCATAAGGTCGCACGACAAGATTGAAACCCTAGTGACGGCGGAACGCGCACGGAATTTCGAAGGTCTTGTGAGGCGGTACATTAAACAGCTACTCTACGGTTGCCAACGGGCTTATTGCGATACTCCGACCTGCTACACGGCGAGGAAAAAGTTGTCGCGTGACACCAATGCGTCGAGGAAATTCAGTGTTTTATCGGCGAGGATTATTGCTTGCCAGCTTGCCACCCAGGATGATCCTTATAAAGCGCTGTGTCCGGGAAAGTTGGTGACGCCGGTGTTGTCGAGCCCGATCGAGGAAAAGAGGGACGGGTTATCGAGGGATAGTAGCTTTCGGGAGGAGATTGCTGAGGATGGGGAGGACACGTCGAATAAGGAGAATAAAGAGGCGCCGGCTCGCCCGGTGAAGGAAGCTTTAAAAGAGGGGGAGGTCGAGGAGATCACGGATAAGGGACTGAAGGATCCAAAGTCTTTTCCCCAGCAACTGTTCAATACGAGGCCGTTCAAAATGCTGGAGTGGATTGGACTGCCGCCGAGCGTTGGCATTATGAAGTTTCTTAATGAATCTGCGATTTCCCCTGCAAAGACACCGACGCGGTTATCCGACTTTAATAACGAGCGAGATGCTGCGACGTCAACTTCGCTTCACGAGCAACCTCCGAGATTTAAAGATTATTCTAACCCAATGGAACTTATAGATCTCGGGAGATTGAGCAGAGACTCGGAGCCTGTATCGCATCATAAGCACCAGGAGATACTGCAGCAACCACCAGTACCACCACGAAAGCGCCGGTCATCAAATGCCTCCAAAGCAGCCCTTAAGGATGTGACTCCAACACCTCATTCAAACGCGAGATCTAAAATGACTACCCCCGGCGGCCGGATTCCTAACATGCCCCCTCCACCGATAGGTCCTCACCCCCACCAGAAATCAAAGACAGTAAATCCTCAGCCACAGTTGACCCCTTCGAGATCGGAAAAACATTCGCTGACGGCACAATCACTTATGACCGAGGACGAAGACTTAACCCCCCAATCATTAACAAAGCTGGATGAGGACATTTGCGCTGCCTTGTTGAAGATGTGCACGGACCCTACCATGACCAGTGCGCAATGTCGGGAGGCTGCTGTGTTTGCTAAGCAAAGCCTGTTTTACGTTTTTAGCACCCCGGAAGCGTTACTCAAGTCATTCATATCAGAGAAGGCTGGGCCTAGTTCGGACGATATCAATCTTGATCTAGACGATATAGATCGAGCTTTCCGGATGTTGTTTGCGAACGAAGCTTGGGAGGCGCAGGTTATGCAGGGACTTTGGACGGGACTGGAGGCGGTTTTCAGGATCCCCGGCGAAGAAGGACGGTTATCGGATAAGGACACTGCCCATGTTATATCGATAGCTTTACACGCCCTCGCAGCTGCAGTGCCCCGAAGCACGCCGGAAGAGTGGATGGCTGTTCGGAAGCTTAGGGGGAGTGGCAAAGTTAGTGAGGCTGGAGCTATTAGTGAGATCTGGTTTGAGGACGAGATGGCGGAAAGGCTCATGCGGCGGGTGGTCAAGGCGGTTGCGTATAGGCACTCATGCGGGGATCAGGTCGTGCCTCTGCTTCAAAGACATCTCCGAAATTGTGGCGCATTTCAGTTTGAGCAACGGAGGGAGCGGTTGGCTGAGGAGGTTGGAGAGGATTTGGCAAGAGCCTTTGATCGGGAGAGGGGTGGCTGGGGTTTGGGAGTTTGCACTTTGGAATGGTGTAGAGCTATTCTATTGAAAGCTTGGGATGGCCAGGAAACTGCTCATATGGCCAGCGTGGTCGGGTGCTGCTTGGTATTGATGAAAATCCTCTGTAAGCCTTTCGACTCGGGTGGGATGAGTGCAGCTAATGGCGAATTTTAGATGATGGCTATCAATCCTACGGAATTGATCAGGAGTTTTTTCATACGCGGGCACTCTCGGACCGGTTTGATCCGAAGGATGTTTCAGTCCAGTGGTTCGACAGTGAGCCGAAGGCTGGAATTCTCCACCTTCTCGACTGTGCCTTCCTTTTCCCGGAGAATTTGCGAGTAACTTATTTCCGCGCCGTAAATCTCGCGTACATGACGAAAGCGTACGAGAAATCCGTGACCATGCAGCGACTGACCGCTCGGGTGTCGATGACCCCTCCCTTTATGAATCCTCAAGACGAGAGACTAGACCAACGGCTGCGCATTTCACTCAGCAGCTATCTTCTCGTAGAAGTTCGACGAGAAACTGTTCTTCACGATGCGCTCAATCAAGTGTTTGGGAGGGAAATCCGGGAGCTAAAACGGCCGTTAAAGGTCCGGTTCGCGAACGAGGGTGAGGAGGGTGTGGATCATGGAGGTGTACAGCAGGATTTCTTTATCGTGACATTTAGAGAGGCCTTAAGGCCCGATTATGGACTGTTTACTACGGATGAACTGAGCAGGATGAATTGGTTTAGCGTTGCGCCTATCGAACCCATTCACAAATATGAACTTTTAGGTCTTTTGGTTGGATTAGCGGTCTACAACGGTGTCACTTTACCAGTAACCTTTCCCAGGATTCTCTATAAAAAGCTCCTTGGTGGCGAGGCGGAAGGCTTGGAAGACATTGAGGACGGGTGGGGTCAACTTGCGAAGGGCTTCAAACAACTTCTGGAGTGGAAGGACGGCGACGTTGGTGACATCTTCCTTAGGACGTACGATTTCTCCTACGACTTTTTCGGCCGGGTCAAGCATGTGAACATGCTTAGGGCTAGGGAAAACGGGGTTGAGTTCTTGGACATCAAGTTGAATAAAGTGAGGAACGCCAAGCCGAAACTGGAGAAGGCGAAACCGGAGAAGGCGCATGAATGGTTGCCGGGCTCACTGCCAGGGCCACCGTTTTCGGGTCCACCGTTGCCGGGCCCACCTTTTTTGAGCGCCGAGCGGGATCGGTTGCTGGGCAGGATGAACGGCGAGTTTAGTAGCGTTCATCGGATTGATGGCACCTCCTATCAGCTTACGATTATGGAGTGGCCGGGTGGTAATGGTGGGGTTAGTGGGGAAGAGGGTGAGGGGGGTGGTGTTGATCTCGGGAGGGATAGGGGTGGGGAGGAGTCAAGTGACGGGCCGCTCGAGCCAGCCTTATCGGAGACCACCGGAGCCGGGGAGACTAGAGTGGCGTCGGAGGATGGGGAGGGCCAAGGGACTGAACCTTCGGAAGTTGATGGACAAAACGATGGCACTGAGGATGATGTCTTCCAGGATGCGGACGAGGGAGTTGAGACATCATCAATGAAAGAGGGTAGTGATGACACAGTTGAGGACTCCCGGGGACAGTCAGAGGTACACGAGAAGGGAAAAGAGGTTGCGCATGTCTCATTTTCCCCGGATCTATTGGAAGAAGCACCTGCCGCGGAAGATTCCCCAAGCTCGGAGGAACAAGAACCTGAAGAGGAGGCTCCCCTGGTTACTAACGAGAACCGCGAAGCTTTCGTAGAGGACTACATATCCTGGCTAACTGACCGCTCCATCCGCCGACAATACCAAGCTTTCGAAAGAGGCTTCTTTGCCGTTATTGACCGGAAGTCTCTATCCGTGAGTTGCTCCCACTTCTTTTTTTATTCGTGCTTGCCCTAGCCCCTGCGAAACGGGATTTCTCTTTGCCGGAAGAGCTCCATTTCATGAAGACTTCCGCCGAGTGGCTGTACAGCTTGACCGGCTAACACATACCAGCTTTTTACCCCCTCAAACCTCCAATCCCTAGCAGAAGGCATCCAAGAAATCGACATCGCGGAGCTCGAAAAGACCGCCCGCTACGAAGATGGCTATAGCCCGACCCACCGCGTAATCAAGGACTTTTGGGTGATTGTGCGCGGCTTCTCTGCCGAACGGCGTCGCCAGCTCCTGGAATTCGTCACGGCTAGTGGACGCGTGCCCGTCAACGGGATTTCTAGCATCATGTTTGTGATTCAGAGGAATGGGCCTGACAGCGATCGTGTGCCCACCAGTCTGACGTGCTTTGGGAGACTACTGTTACCGGAGTATTCGCACCGCAGGAAGTTGAGGGAGAAGTTGAAGATTGCGTTGGAGCATGGGAAGGGGTTTGGGGTTCCTTGAGGGCTGGGTTGGATGGGGCTGAATTGGGCGGGGGATCATACTTGTCTCTTCGATACTTTTTTCTTGTTTTCTGCTCGTGTATCGGATGGTGAGTAGTTGGTTGGTTGGCTAATGTCGGAGTTGGCTGTTTGTCGCAATGGGGGAGGGGGGGGTTCCATGGGTTGTTTGGGCTTTGCTAAAAAGTTGGCTTGCTAAATTGGTAGATATCATGCTAGTTCCCTCTTTTCCTCCTTTTGTCTTTTGCTTCTATGACAGTTTTATCTTTTAGAAAAGTAGCTCTTTGAGATTTTTAGAACCGCGATTTGACGGCGGGTGGGTGGATTTACCTCGGCAGTTGAATTCGCGGAGAGTTGGGTTTAAGATGACGGTGGATGAGACTGCAGCCATAATACATAGCAATACAAGTACATCTGTTCGCGCAATCCGGTAGCGCATAACCGAAACAAATGGATAATAATATATACGTGTGCAATCTCCTATCTGACCTGCCCTACACCGCCAAATAGTTTGGGAAGCCGCGCCCAGTACCCCACCAGCGAACCCCGAAGGGGGAGTTTTTGCGCTATCATACGATGCCGTGTTGCGCATCCCTGCCCTAGGGCACCTCAAACCCGCTGCGCTTAAACCCGATAATCTCTAACTTTTCTACTGGAATTCCAGCGCGGGTAAACACACAGTCGGAGGGAGAGAAAGAAGGAATTTTGTAACTTGCGTACCGCTTGGATATTCCAGAACCGCGTTCGAATCTTCAAGACAACAGCATTGGCGCCTCTGGCATTCTGCTAGCCGGGGACGTCGCAACCTCGTATCTGCTGCTTAACTCACCCACATATCATTGGCAGCGCAAGTCCCATCACAACCTCTCACTCGTGCCCCAGCGTTTGACAAGTTGAAGTATGATATATAAAAATAGAGAATTTCGTGTGAAGCCTTTCAAATGAAGAGTTTTTGAATGTATGATATTTGGGGTGAGAAATTGTTAAACCGTTGATTGATTGATTGATTGACTTAATCTCTCTCTCTTCTTTTCTTCCACCAACAACCAACAACCACGGAAAAGTGGATGATATTATAACTATATTATTATATAATATACAGTACTACCGGAAAAACTCCTGGAAATATCCGCCATGTCGGGCGCAATATCTTAGCTACCTGGGGGAAAAGAGAAGCGGCAAGGGGGGTGACAACCGCCCCTTTTGCGGGAGTGGTTCGAATACGGGCCTTTTTCATCTGGAACGCGGGAAACGGTTTGAACTGTTTTTTTATATGATATTGTCTGGTGCGAAATAAATAAATATCTGATTTCGGGATAAACATCATGACTTATCGCTTGTTCTTGTCGATCACCATCATCATCATCCTCGACTATCATACCCAGTGATGGATGGCAACTAGAGATGGCGGATTTCAAGAGTTTTTTTTACGCCGGTACATAAAAGGTCAACCTCGTACAGTATGATACTGGGACAAAAGGGGTTCGTCCGATGCCCCTTTTCAAACACCAAAAATGCCCGCCCATCTTCACCACACACTCCCTCTCATCTCATTACACAACGTCTATGAGAGTCGGCGAAAATTTGTCCTTGCATTAGTAGGTAACATGAAGAAGGTTAACAGAATCCTTGATTAAATATTCACCCAAGTGATGGAGAAAAATGGTCGTTTAAGTATGATATCTGGTATCATTGGTTGCCATGTATGATATCATACTTTTTTTTTTTTTTGTTATGGAGCCCAATACCAGAATTTAAGTTCACTTTTTCACACTCATTTGACGTAATTAATCAATCATGCAGCAACGAAGGCAGCTTTGATTCCTTTCACTTGCAGAGGGTTTCAATACTAGAGAGTGATTCCCTGGCTGATGGAAAGATTTCGAGTGTTTTTTTATTAAATTATTATTATAAGCAGTGTTGGGAATTGTTTGTTTAAAAATGTCCCATTTTAGGTTGTAAAAAGGGGCATCGGGCGGGCGAACCCTTTTTGTCCCCCCCCCCCCGTAACTGTAGATGTCCACCACCATATCTGGGGGGGGCTCCATCCCTTCCTTCCTTCCAATCCGTAACACTCAACTCCATACCAAACGACTCCCCCAAACCACTACTACTACTGGCATCTCCTCGCATAAGTCCAGACTAACTCCTCGTTTGAGGTTAGTAATCAGAAAGCCTATAACAACCAGCGCCACATTTACAAGCAACAAGTATGTACTGTAGTTTTTTGCATTAGTGGTATAATTGGAATTTCGCTTTTTCTCTGGGCGGTATACCAAAGACGAGTATCTCTGATAGTATGGTCTGGTGGCGGCAACTGAGATAATATGGTCCTCCTTTTCTGGGGGTAAACCTCAAAACTAAGGGATTGGGTACTGTATGTAACTGGACAGACCGTCACTTCCTTTTTACTGCTGGGAGGATTTTGTGTAATCCGAGAGGCACAAACAATGTGGAGATTCCCGAAGAGGGCTGCCCTGTGGGATTATTGTGGTACTTCTTTTGTATCTGGAAATACTCAGCGCTGCTATGGTAGCTGGGGGGGGGGGGGAGGTTAGGGGGGGTGTAGCGAAGTTGGTATGATGGTATCACCACCTTGGGGGTCTCCCGGAAGGGGTTATAAAAAAGGTTGTATGGGGGGAGGGTGGGGCTGGTATTATAGCGGGTTTGTGTAGGCTGCTGTCTGGGGATAGAATGGGGTTGATAAGGGCACTGGTGTTGGGTGTGGTGATTTGGTGTTTGTGGTGATGGGGGGTGGGGTGGCGGGGATGGGGTTTGGGTATATGTTTGGTTACCGCTTTTCTGTGGGATTCGAGCAGCGTCTTGGAGCGGTGGATATTAGGTTATGAAAGGGATTCAGGGGGTTACTCTGCTGAGAGAGTATGATACCATAAATTTTGGTCTCGTCTAATAAATACCCTTTCTATAAAGTATTATGATACAGTATTATAATGACGAGATATCACTCCACCATCCACTCACAATCCCACAACCTCCGCAATTACAATTACTAAACCTCACCCCTTCCCAGCAACTAACCAAAACCCCACCTACAAAAAATAAATAAGAGCCTGTTTGAATACAACAGCTCCGTTCTGCTCCCCCATTCAAATAAAAATAACCCCTTTCCCTTCTGCTCCAAAAATGAGAGAATGATTTTTGTTTCACAAACAGACACGGTTGCCCAATGGAACGGCCCCATCATTCCAAAAATCTAACCCCACGTAGCATAATACTTCACCCTCCTCCCCGTCCCCTTCAGCGGCGCCGAAATCTCCGCCTTCTTCTCACCAGCATCCTGTCCCACCTGCTTCTTCTCGTCCGTCAAGCTTTTCACACGACGGTGCACACCCCCCGCCATCCGCTTTCCCAATTGAATAATGTTAGCTGGGTGAAGTAGCGGCAACCCGGAGCAGCAACCAGATTCCTTGGCCCATCTCAGCGCCGCAAGCTGGGGGGGAAGATAGCCGGTGAATGGGGGGAGTTCTATGGTCCCGACGTGCTCGATTGCGTCCCGGGGGAAGGGGAGGTGGAGGTCTAGGCCGGTGTGGTAGTAGTACATGTCGTCGGCTTCTTCTGGCTCGGTGGGCGTGGTGTTTTGGGGTGTGGTTTTTGCTTGCGTGGAACTAAGGGTGGGGTTAGTATGCTTTGTAGATGGGTCTGGTGGGGGGTTGGCGTACGTCGGCCAGGGGTAGTGGGAATGCGCTCTTGGAAGTCGGGGTTTGGAGTCGACCTCCGTGGAGGGTGGGATGGAGGGTGGGGTCGGCATTGGATGTTCCTCTTGTGGGGTGGAGGGTCTGTTCTGTTGTGAGTAGTAGTAGGGCGTGTGCTGGTTGTGGATAATGGGCAAGTTAGGTGGGTGGGGGTATTTATAACTGGATATTTATAGGTTGAGGTTCACACGCGTGGGATTGGGGGATGTGTGCTTGTGCTACTTTCTATCGATTAGCAGTCTCGACATTTGAAAGGTGGTCTGCCCTATTCTATTCTGTTTTGCCGACCGGGATTGGGATTCTCGCGTTGCCACGTTTTCGGGTGGTGTATTATATGGTTGAGATTGGAGGGAGGTGGAGAGATGGACAGATAGAAAAGTGATCTATGGATAACTGAAGGATGGGTAATACGGGGTTATAGATCGAGGAGGATGGGCAGTGAAGGCCTCCGGAATCGGGATTTCTGATAATACTGGGAGTGAGTGGGAGCGGAACTGTGTTCTTCTAGGCTATTTGTTGTATTCTAGAGCAGTACAATATAGCTGATACCGAGGAGTCACTCCGATAGCCAAACACTTCCTCCAGCAAGACTCCAGGATCAAACTTTTACTTGCAACAGCACCAAAGAAGAGAATTACCACCGTACAAGTAACCATTTTTCGCTCACAAAAATTTCCCATCCTTTGTATCCGATCATGACACATCACTCTGAAGCTATGCTTCAGGTTTTGTTGAAACGACTGTTGTTGTATTGATTGAGAGAGAGAGAGAGAAAAGTGGGGGGTGACCCCGGCTATGTAACAAGAAAAGACGCAGTCACAATTTCCCCCGTTCACAGAGCCTCACTCGCCGCTGCATCGCCGCCGCCATATCCCCGGCTTACATAACACCCCGCAGTTGACCATACCAGATATGGAAGGATGCTCCAACAGGTTTCTCACCTTAAAGTACCAGTTCCATAACTCCTTACCCAACGCAAGAGATTCCGGTGGAGCCGAAACTAGATCTTGTGCTGTTGGCCTGCCGTAACCACTGCCCATAAAATTCGGAAATATCAACAGCTTTGTCATGAGAGGTTGGTGAGCGGAAAGTTGCAAAATTTGGGGAACTCCCTTTGTGATCGGCAGTTCCAAGAAATCTGGAGTATGCTAGAGAGAAAAGAAAAGGCATGTATTGGGGGCAGAATCTTGTGGGGGAGATTTAATATCCGAAATCTATCCCAGTAATACCAATAACAGGACCTTCAAGTCCTGGGATAGCTATTATGCTCCTCTCTTTTCTTTTTCTTTTTCTTTCGCAATCTGAACTTTTACGCTTTGCTTCACAGTTTATTGGTCTTCAACATACCTTGCTTAGGGTGTCTAGTTAGATGGAATTACATTATCGAGTTTTCCGGACAACTTCACAAGTACCTCCCGGTCCCTCTTAGCCCGTTTTTCCGTCCTTACTTTCCGATTTTTTAAAGACATACCCGAGTATATAGGGACCGTTGCCAAGGGGGAGGCGGATAAAATTTGAATTGAGCTATACTATATAATATGGAAGAGAAAGATTAAAAAAATATCAAAGCGAACGGGCAATCGAGCCCGATTTCTTTTGCTAATTGGCTAGAGAGCCGAGTTGGGCTGTTCAGGTGATCCGAATCGGCTCGGGGGGTGGTATTTGACAGGGGCTATCGGACCGCCGAGAGCGTTTGTAGCCCCGAGTGATACGCTGATAGAGTCCTGCTGGTCCCAACACCATGCCAAGCGACTAACCCTGCTCTATTTCCTAGGGTTCAAGGTTCGTCGTGGTTTCGGTATAATACCGCCGGGATTACCCATTCCCCCTGGATGCTCTTGACAGATGCCAATCTGTCTACCTTAGTAGTTTGTGGATGGTTTGAATGAGTGAGAAAGCGTGACAGGAAATATTATTAAAGCCACCATACTAAGTTCGTGAGCAGAAATAGCGGTATCCGGGACATGTATGGAGTGGGGGGCCAAAGTTCCCTCCTCCAAATGCGCATGGATGGGGTCTGTTTTCCGTACATGAAAGTTCCGGCTCTCACTCACAACTACTGCATCTACCGTTCCGCCGCCAAAGCGACGCCGTGGCTAGAGTGTGCTGACTGAGCCCTTATAAATGATTAATGCCCCCCCAGAAATGGGGACCCAAACATCTTGTAAAAACTTAGTACGGGGGAGTCCGGCGCTGCCCAAGAATCACTCAAATCAAGCGGAGTGGAAGAGGCCAATGCTACGGCATCCAACAGGAACACCATTCCGGTGGATCATCTCAGTGTTGCAAAGAAGGCTTTTGATAATTGAACCCGGGGGGGCTAGAAGGGGGGGGGGGTTTTGAATCGGGCTTCTGAAAATGGGGATTGAAGGGGGGGGTCCTTGAATGTCTTAGTAAGCAAAATAGCGAGAACTTTTATGGGAATTTCTAGCTTCAATCCAGCTGTCTGGGTATTTATTGCTAAGAAGCCGGGGAAGTGGAGTGCCGGTGCTAGTTTATTCGCTTTTCCTGCTAAATTTTGCTTCCTTTTCCTATCTCTTCATTTGTTTCTTTGCTTCCAACTGCCCCCAGATATCATTGTTTACCAATTTGTTAGAAGGGATTCTATCTTAAAACTCCCCAGTTTGAAGAAGCGCGTTCCTAGTCCTTCGGTCATTTTTGATCGATCCCCCCACTTCGTTGTAACATTGGATTATCTTGCATTCTCCTAGCCCGATCCTCCCGTACCTGCCGCTTGGAGTAGTTGGGCTATACCGGCAATGCTAACAGTCCTTGTGGATCCTCCACACATAGCAGTTACTTCAACCAAATTTCTACCTCTGCGTCGGAAGAGAAGCGGGCGGGCTCTCTCGCTAACTCTCACATCCCCGCTGAGACTCGCACCGCCATCCACATAGTCTTGGTACCTGAGGCCGCTATTTTGAGCCGTGAATGCTTCGAGAACTGGCTTTATTCCGGCGGTGGCGTTTGCACAGAAGACGACGTCGAACTGCTCAGGATCAGCGTGGGAAATGTGGGGCACCCGGGGTCGGATGTCGTTTATTCGCTTGGTGGTTTGGTAAGATGAGGACGAAGGGAAGAGAGGATTGTAGTACAGTACAGGTTTGGGCAGAGGCCTTCGGAGGAGGAGTGTGCTAGTGATGTGGTATAGAGGGTCGTTCCTACGTGGTCAACCTATGCTGTTTCTAAGCGAACGTTTGAGCAATCAGTCCCGGGATGCTGGTACTCTGCTTAGGGGAGGACGGGAATCCTTCGGCCGTGATGGTTGCGTGGCTCTGGGCCTTCCACCGACGGGCTATACCCATTGGTGATGGCTCCCGTCCATAGAGACCCCCGGTGCACTGATGCGTGCCCCATATACCGAAGCGAGACCAGAGGCCAACGGAGCCCTTCCATGAAACTGTGGTGGAGGTGGTAGGTTCCGTGGGTAGGCTCGGCCGGCGAGATAAGCGATAGCCGAGTAGCTTATCGACGAGTTGCTCCCCAAGGTTGCCAAGACATTGCGGCTCCTTTCGAAAATTTTGGCGTGCCAGCGGGTGTAGTGGTTACAGGGATAATCGGTGAACCGCCGGTAGATCAGATGTCGAGATAAGGTTTGACGTCGGGAAATTGGGAACATCCGATACCCGAATTGGTGGGGCTTGAGCCGCCAAGATTCGATAGAGCTTGAATACTACCGGTATTCTGTTTGGAAGTAGTCGGGCATGCCGTTGGAATTCTATAAATAAACCGCGCGGCTTATTCATGGAATACACGCTTTAAGCTGCATGTAGGACTGTGTTTTCGTTGAGACTCAATTGGTGCGCCTACCGATTGCATGGTGAAAGCTCTCAAGGAGTGGGACCTACTTCTGGGGCCTCATAATATATCACTCAGATCGCTGGGAGTGCCCTGGTCCTACTAAGCTCTTCTAGCCGACATCCACGGCGCTCGGAAGTGCATCGGGCTTCCCTGCTTCGCTACACAATTTAAATTGTTGAATGTGGATTGCCGATGAGATATCCCCACCTCGGATAAATCTGATACAAGGGACAGACATACTATATAGCGATTGCACAGAGTCTCACTAATTTTTATAGATTTTAGCCGGCACGCAGCTTTGGTGTGTGTGAAAAATTTATTTCTACCCCTTGTATCATACTTTCTACAAAATTGGCTGCATTCTTTCAATTTTGGCGAATGAGGTTGTTGTTACAATACTGTTATTTATCTTAAGGGGGAAATCGGATAGTCGTACAGTATTTTCTCGGCGCTACACCCCCGTGATTCCTCACAACCCCCCCCTCCCCTATTCATCCTCAAAACCCCCCTTAGGCGTAGAATAGCAGAACTCAAACCCTCTAAACTGCCCCCCCCCCACTCACCGTGACTTTGTGCTCCACGCCAGCGGGATAAACCGACTCCTTCTCCCCGGAGGCCAAAGAGGGCTGTGCCCTATGAGAGGAGCGGGAAGACATACTCTCTCAAACTTCTCGTGGTCTTGTCCGAGTGGAATGTTGGCGACGCTCTAATGGCAGCTCGCTCACGACCCAATGATGACTGGGGTAGCGTAGGTAACGGCGCGAAGTCCAGGAGAAAAGCACGTAAGTGGTGGTTTTGGTATGTGTGATGTTCGATGTACAATACAGGAAGCTCTCTACTGGTAGCTCAGACTTAAATACAGAAGAGAGCGCACAAACGCACTAAACAGGAAAAACCCACACGATGGGAAAAACCCCACAAGTGGCAGTCACGACCCTAAACCGGTCGTACCCCAAACTAACTATCATACCCTAACGACTATGGGATTCTAGCTATCATGGAATGCTTCAGATATTTTTCCCACCATCATCCCCTTTAACCCCCCCCCCCTCCCACCGCCGGCATTCCCCATGGCCAGTACCATTTTCCGTGGCACCCTCTGGTATAATACTGGCGACCGCCCAGTTCATTAAATGCTTCGATCCACATGTGACGGGCTACAGCTAAGCTTTGACACCCCAATGTAGTTGAATGGGGGCACATTAGCCCTTGCATCTTCCTGGTTCCTCTTCAGGTACTGGATAGGCCACATTCCCAGTGGACAGGGCAACTTCCGGACTTAAACTCCTGCAAACTTTCTCGGCGGTCTTCCTCCACGGGCTCGGCTTAAGATCTGCCTTCAGCATAATGGACCCCCACCCATCTTGCTGTTGGAACCCTGACATGCTGCTTGGCATGCTCTTATGATAGTTCCTTTCTTGTTGGGATGGCTTCTGGGAACGAGCCTGTTGTGTCTTCGGAAATGCGCCTTGGCTTCGGGCGTGTGCTTCGGGCGTGTGTTTGGACTTTCGGGAAAGCATTTCGAATGCAGGAGTGCGCGAGAGTTTTGGAACCGTGCATCCGCCGAAAAGAAACCGGGAAAACTGTCCTCTGGATCAGACATCGAAGGGACCCAAATTTCCGTAAACCGATTGCGTAATGCCGGGGAAAGCTCTTTCTTACCATAGTCATCGCCAGGATTCATTGTGGCCATGAACTGAAACCCATCTGCTGCTATAATTTCTGATTCCCTTGCTCCCTTCTCTGCATGGGGATACCCCGTGCAGGTTCCAAAATACTGTTCAATCTCTCCAAGACGGGATCGTCGGCTAAGGATATCTCGTCAAGTAAAAGAACTGGCCGGATTTCATAGCTTTTGTTTGATTGAACCCAAGATTGTTATAGTCAATGGCTCGGATTGCCTTCTAGATCGCTTCCTCGAATGTTCGACCAATGCTCATAACTTCCCCGACACTTTTCATGGAGGAGCTGAGGAGAGTCGATACACGGGTGAATTTCTTCAAGTCCCAGCGAGGGATCTTCACAACCACATAA
>Ga0307517_10000092_pt1 | contig 128305 bp, 146 predicted proteins | sample 23_EM_MG_FD_194515 | JGI IMG/M metagenome (GOLD analysis project Ga0307517, IMG submission 194515) | Populus trichocarpa ectomycorrhiza microbial communities from riparian zone in the Pacific Northwest, United States - 23_EM | ecosystem: Host-associated > Plants > Roots > Unclassified... | reverse complement strand
CGCCGCTGCTAACTAAATAGGACTAACAAACATGTGTGCGCAACTAGTGGTTTACCCTCAACGCCGTCCTATCTTCTCCACAACACTACTAGGGTGGTTGCCCGTACCCTACTACACTCAACACTCCAATCCAAATAGGATAGCTAATTGCCGATGTAGGACGTCTCACCGGGTGTCCCTGGCCCTTCAACACGCCCGAGGAATATTCCATCACCAATGGAGCAGCCGGCGAGATCTAAGCGATTTGCGCCGGCGTCAGCAGTGCCCACCTCTGGTACATCTGGGCCTTCTGAGTCCGTGATCCTTCACAAACCCCCGAAATTTGCGCAGGAGAACCTATGGGCAACGAATGTACTGGCAAATCCCGGGCTCGTAGCTGCGAGGCCTCATGGAAACGACGGCGCTGAGGACACACCACCTGCCGGACCTATGATTGGCAATGAACACACATTCTCACCTCCGAGTCCCGCTGCTCCGGCCGCCAACATCTATCTCTCGACTCCTGAGAGAACGATTGAACATCCCTCTCACACGACTCAACTCCCGCCATCCACCATTGTGGCCCTGACACAGCCACCAGCATCCGTGACACCCCCAGCACCCTGATCTTCAATTCCCAGGTCAGACCACGCCCCAGAAACCACCCCATCAGCACACGAATTACACTATTCTGGAAGACGTCGCACGTGTGGACAATAAATTGAGATTTCCTACTTTCGAGATTAATTCTCTTTTCATTTTTACCTTACTATACTAGATCTAGTTTTCCTTTGGCATTCCTGTATTTTCTGATTGGGAATCGTAGCTAGTATGTGTTAGGACTCGCATAAGGATACTATTGCGCACCCTTGCTTCACCTTCTCTCATCCTTACGTCCCCTTATGCTGACATCTCATACGTTTTTCCGGATTGGGCGTCCCTCGCATTCTCTGTCCATGACTAGGCTAGCGTTAGCCAACCGATCTAAGGGATGCATGACGTGAAAACTGAGATCTAGAGATTTGTCGTGTTGATTCGACGTCCGGAGATGAGGTTTGATATATATAATCAACTTCAGGCGTGGCGGGTGTCTTGCTAGAATTTATGTAGGTAACCGATACTCATTGGGGCTAGTATTTGCTTAGGTAGCAGCGACATTAGCAATGCCTTCTACTTTGGCGACCCCGAATTCGCTCGAACCTTTTCATACCAGAGTCCAGACGAACATCATAGCTGAGCTCGTCCAGAGTTCGAACATAATGTTAAACAGGTAGAAAACCCCTGTTTGCAGTTGAATAAATTCTTTCAATATCGAGTGATAGTACGTGATTCCCCCATCCCCCTCCCTCAAGACATAGCGTATAAGACCTAACGGGTTTCTTTGATCAACAACAAACTCATAGTTTTCTCAACACGCGGGATACATTACAATATTCTACTTCCTAATTCCAATCCTCTCCGAACAAACCTTCCTCAATCGACCAGTATTCCACCATGTCCAGACAACCTCAAGGCAATTCCCACATTCAGCTGGCTTCTTGAGTAGGCAATCTGTACCTGCATAGACGCGACGCCGTACCCGTGGATAGGGGATCCGAATCGGCAACACAGCGGACCGCAACAGGCAGCTCCCATACCACACGAACAATGCCAGCAGAATCATGCAGCTCCCACGGTACACAGTTGTCAGGTCGGAGTTCTTCCCCACCACAAAGCACCAGGCATGTTCTATCATGAGCTTCGAAGCGCCCTCGAATGAGTATATTACAGACCACAGCGTATACCGAACCAGACGCACAACTACAAATAGAGACAGTCCGTGTGAGCCATGAGAGCAGCGATGAGTACCAGACCTCACGAAGATCTGATCAAACTGAATCGGACACAGAACCAGACACAGAAGACAATGATTTTCCAGATAACGACACTGCACCAGGGACTGGTCGCCGCTCACGAACTGCGGAGAGACGACAAGCAAATAACCGGGTTTCGACTGTGTGAGTTGCCACCACCTCCGGATCCCAGGGGGCAGCGCCAGTCAGGCGTACCCTAGCTGCTACAGAACCTATAATCTCAGGTTGTGCGTACATTCCACCAACGTTCATATCTTCCAATGTAACACCGTATTCATCACCACTGGCCACCCACAGTGCCACTACGTCTGCAGCGAGAAGCTGGCGTCCTCCCGACGATTTGAGTATGCCACGACACAAGCACATCTGACCTGGTACTAACTTACAGCGAAATACAGCAACAGAAGCCGAGCCTGCCGTAATTGCGCGGGCCAAGATTCTCATTCTACGGTACACCCTGTTTGTTAATCCTCTTCCAGCACCGGCTACTTTGATGTCCGAGGTCCACCAATACTAGCTAAAGGCTCTCGATGACATATCCGACGCAGGATATATTGAAGCATTGGAGACAGGCATACAAATAGTAAGTGGAGGCTGATACTCCAATATCACCCACGCCGCCGGGGGTCCTTAGTAAATCTGACAGATACGCGCGAGACACTCTGCAGTAAGATCTCATTTTGTTTACGACGTAAAGGACAACATTGGAAGATTGTACGATCTCCCACAAGACCCGACGGCGATCGCGCGGAGAGTGAACTACCTTCTTGAGACGGATAGATTTATGTGCTCCCCGTGAGGGTATCAGGTGTGTGCACCTTATTGTGAGCCTGGCCACAACTAATGCGTATGAACTTGACCCAGCAAGTAACGAATCGATTCGTCGCACCCCAGATCCCATAGGCAATATGGGGAAAGTACTTCTTGGGCAAGAAAATGTGTAGGATTTCCGAACCCGATTTTCTTGATCGCATCAATGGCACCATGGTTTGCTTAACCTGTGCCATACTCCGCCATACTCTGCGAGCATGGCAAACAGGAGTCCATCTTGAAACCTGCGACTTCAGGCCGGAGGCCGTAGGAGCTACGCCTGACCCCGAACCCAGTGTTCTCTCGTCCCAGCTCGGATGCTAACATGACGTTGAGCTCAGAAGACCTTTTTGCCCTGCAGCACCAGACGTGGGGCTCTTGCCCAGACTGGGTACCGACTATGATCCTTAAGAACATTCGCAAGACCATCAAAGCAAGGATCAAAAAGGAGCACAGGGTGCAGGATGATCGCTGTGAAGGGTTTACTGACGATTGGGCTGCAGTCGCTGTAGAGGTAGAGAGTAAGATGTCGAGTCAGGACCCCGCACGTGCCACACCACGGATTCAGAATCAAACCCCCAGCAACCCGGATGTTGGGGCCCTGGCGGGCGCCCCAGTTAACGGAATTGATTCACAAGCAACAGTCACGTCTTTCGATTTTAGGCAGAAGGCAACGCGACTCCTCAGCTTTCTCAATTCTGATCCAAAGACCCCGGACGGTTCACAGGAGGTGGCTGTGGGCCTAACTTTAGACAGTACCGTGACTCCTACTACTTTGCAACAACTCGCGCTCAGTATTAGGGATCTACAGTCGCCATAGGACGCTGCTGTGCATAGCGAGCCATTGGATATACAGCAGGGGCATTGTGGGAGGAATGATGCCCGCATTTAGGACATTGAGCATGTGTATGTAAAGTAGCAGTAATGAATAATATTGAGATGCGGTTTCTCTCACATGTGGGAAATGGTACTTGGAGGAGCTTACTGTTAATTTGAGGACGTCAAGCCAACTCAAGGAATACAGAGCATTAGGAATAAGAGAATAGTATTAGACTTAGTTCACAATGCATCCGAGAACAGAAGGCGACGTCTGATAGAGTCACGATTGGATCCGGACGCGGCATGTATACACGGTAACATCAGGAAGAAGTAGCGCAACGTCATGAATGGAGAGAGCAGGATACTGTGATCCGGACAAGGGAGGCAGGAGCAGAAACGATTGGGACGAGAGGTGGGAAGATACACCAAGCCCTGACATTCTGTAAGAGGGAACCGGCGTCAGGGCGGGAGACTATTAGATCAGGCAGCGTCAGGGCGGGAGACTATTAGATCAGGCAGCGTCAGGGCGGGAGACCCTTAGATCAGGCGGCGTCAGGGCAGGAGACCGTTAGATCAGGCGTCGCCAGGACGGAATAGTGCAGCACCAGACGCAGTCAGCACGCACAGGACGTCGGGGTCCGTGTCCTGATTGCGTCAGGACGGACGGCACCAAGTAACGCAAAGTCAGGAGGCAACGTCGATTCAACGTTACGTCCCGATTCGGGATTTGCGTTCTGGCGTCAAGTGCTTCAGATGCCCAGGTCGCACAGAACGCACGGTATTATTTTTGCTGATGCAGTACTCTTTTGTATCAAGATTTCTCCTACGCTCCCTTTCTTGATTTCATCAATTTTGGAAACCCTGTTGCTCTGCACTAATATACCCCTTTTCACCCAATATTCTATAGTGTTCCCTTGATTGTTTGCTGATCATCAGAAATACTGGCACTTTATTCTGCAGAACTCTTTGTTTTGATTCTATTTCAGGGTGTTCTCTCTTTCCCTTCATTGGGCAAAGGAATATACTGATTTTGTATAGGGGGCCTCTTCAGTTGAGCAATATCTTGCAGTATTGCTGCTATTCTAAGCCTGGTCTCATGCAGACTAGCTGGCATGCCTCCACTACTCTTCTCCCTCACATCATTTCCATGCTTATCTCGCACAATTTGATCTTGTGCTAAAGTACTCTTACTGTTTGTCAAAGCAATCAGCTGTCCTCCTCCTTAATCATGTGTGCTCCGTTTGCTTTCTATGCTAGGGAAAATTCTTGTGCCTTTCATCCAGGAAAACTGTTGTATTACAAGATTCCCTCATCATGCAGGGTTCCAATTCTCACTACTGGGTATTTGCTTTCCACCATGCGAGTATGGCTCACTCTTAACAGGTATATGATTTAAAGGAGGACTCTGTGAGTCATCCAGCCTGGGTGTGGATAGCTGTGCATAGTATTCAATTAAAGATTTTCAACACTCACACTGAATTGGGCTCTGAGCCTGTTCCTTTTTCAGAAAGGTTCCTTGTAGCACACTTGCCTCTGTGGCTTTCCATTTGCTCGTGACTGACACACTCTCATGAATAATTCTATCAATTATCTCCTCCCACTGCTTTGAGGTCTGTGGTAAGACAACCGGTCTTTTAACAGGTGGTATGACAGCTATAATGGCCAACTAACATTCAAAAATAGATTGTAGTTACGGTGTATGTGCAAAACTAATTGTATATTTCAGTGTTGAGGAGTAATCTCCTCCAAAGTGTAATCAAGATTAAAGGTCATTGACCCTTCCTTCGTAGAATCAAATATATCTAAAGAACAATATTAAAATTTCCAATTCAGTTGCTTTTTTTCCCAAATGGGGTAAAATCCCTTACCAACTCTTCAAACAATTGCATCACAAATGTACAACCCCCTTTAGGTTTATCTTTGTACATAGTATGTTGCCACCTCTAATAAAGAATACAGCAAGTGCCAGAACTCATTTGATTGCCCAGAGAGTTCCCTACATCCATAGTCTTTGTATACTACCTGAAGAGAATTGAATGCACCATGAAGCTCATAATGATCGCCGGCCAGTTCTCTGACTTCTGTCTTCTGGTATTCATAAAATCTTTTCATAAATAGGTCAAGCAGGACCGAATACTTTGTGATACGATAGGCATTTTTGGCCCTTGTATAGCTATAGATATGATGAAAGAGGCGGATTCTGAGATTCTAGCCAACTGCATCACGTATTTGAGATGAAACTCTCCAGTATAGCATCTGCTGTGCTAGGTTATATCTTGTTAATCGATCTTGCTTGAACTCGAAAGCCAATTCTCCCATTAACTTCCACCCTTGATTCAAATACCTCAGCAAACACTACTTGACCTTCCTGTTTTGCGCAACTGTTAAGCACATATATCTATCCTACAGCTTAAGCTGAAACGCAATGGCTACCACTTGCCCTTCTGCATCCGAAACACATGTACTTGCTAACAAATCTAGAATCAGAAAGGTACGCTCCTTTCCCTCATCATCATCCAACAGGCCATCTATGACATTGTCAAGTAGAATGTCATTCCGCCCCCTTGTATGGTGGGAGCCACTCCCAATGGCAATGGTCATTAATCCAACCAAATGGTCCAGGTTGTGAGAACAATCCATGATAAAACAATAATAATAGAAATTGAAAATTTTTGAAAGACATGCCTTGGATAATTGGGTATTGAATTTCACGAAAGATTATTCTGGAAAGTGAATTGAGTCTTGTTTTTTCACAACAGGTTTCAACAGTTTACCTAACCAAAACCAGATTTGTGGTAGGTCAGAGATCAAGATGTTGATATTCATGTAGTCCTCTATGACACAGATCAAGAATAAATCCAATAATAGCAAGGTCAACTTTTGTTTATTGAATGAAGCAAAGGTTAGCCATTTCAAATAAGAAGTAAATATGACATTGAGAAATAAAGTATTATACCAACTAACCACCCTCAGACTACCAACCCAGCAGTTTCAACCATTGGTTTTAAGTGTTCAGTTGATCTTGGAATGGTTCTTGTGTTTTCGCACTGTCTATCTTTATAAGAGGAATGTGCAAGTGATAACAGCAGGCTGTTAAGAAGTGAATGATTCAGGAGTGTGTCTGTTTGCAAGCCTGCCGATTGATTAATGGGGGGAGGAAATCAATGAGGAAATTGAGATAGTGATAATAAGAAGATTGATGCTGAGTTGTGTGAATAAGGGGACACACAAGCAGCTTACGTGAAATTGTGGGGTAAGGTAGTAAGGGGAAGAATTTCCTAAGGTGTGAAAGGTAATGGCAATGATTTTGGCTGAGAAAGTGGCAAGTGGAAGGTAAGGCAAGAGACAGGCATGGTACATGAAGAATAATTCGGTAAAGACAAGAAGATTGGAAGTGTCATCATTATGTAGCCAGTAGTAGTATATCTACAGTCACTAGACAAAAGTCTGGGTGATCGCTTAGTCAGCGAGGACTAAGCGAGATACCTTGTCTGACACTACTCCAGCCCCACCACAGTGGAAACTCACGTATGGAGTATCATACTACATGTATTCTTACTCCTTGACTACCAAACCAACAGTATATGTTTAATTATTCGCTTTCTTCTACCATCAAAATGCCAGTATTAGCCTTTTACTAAATACCCGTTGAATACACAGGCGTGTCTCACTATTCTGCAATCACCAAGACCTGTGTCTACTGACTGTACATTCGCAACAACACGCGTCGCTGGATATCGGATCGTAGGATTTGACTCTATCCAGTGCCTTATCTACAGTGCGAAGTAATTGAGCAGCTACAGAATGAACTTTATTGTGTGGCAGAAAACGACCTTGGAATGCCTTCAGAACAAGCTGTAAAATGACTTCATAGGTCCCCCATGGGTTATGTTCCCCCCCCGCAACCTGCTATTCCAGCAATCCCAAAACATGGGAAAGAGGCTCAGAGGTTTAGTATTACTCCTCTTTCAGAGCAGGTTTGTCTGTGGGTGTCAATCGAGATGCAAATCGCTAGCGAAACTTGGTGGCATGATAATGATAGGCTGTCCTAGAGGTAAGGAGGAATTGCTCAATTGGCCTGTTATAGAGAGCAGAGAGGCGATGTAGAATGCGTGGTAAAGGTCTGGGTGGTAGTTCCCGGTATATGGTATATTGTGAACATTGCCGGAGAAATAGGGAATCTGCTGGACTCAGTGAGGATTCTTTATAATAAGTAATCAGCACAACCCACTATACATTGGGTAAGGGGGGGAACTCAGTGTAAGGAAGCCAGAGAGCTAAGATGGAAGTGGTTATCGGAGAAAACATAATGGTTCTGGAGAAAAGTAATAGTTGAGACAAATGCCTAACGTATTACTATTTGGCAAGGAGGTCCAAAGGAGAGAAAAATAGCAGCGGTGGAAAACAAGAGAGAAAAAATCGTAATGTGTAGAAGGGAATTCAAGGGGTAGCCTTAAGTCCTAAAGGCTGTGATTAAACAGGATAGCTCGAGGATGATGGGGGAAGTAAGTAATAGGAAAGGCGGAGGGCCGGCAAGGAGCAGATTATGAATCAATTCAGCGTGAGGAGGATTGCTTGTAGAACCAGGAGGGCATACAGTTCTTCACTTATGCACAAAAGTCCGTTTTGAATGCAAGAAAAGCTCGCATTCTCGTACCTCTTTGGTATGTGTTGCTCTGGTAGGGTAGCCCTGCTCAGAGATCCAGAGTCGCTGCAAAATGGCAACTTTTATTCGGTTTATACTTTCTTTCCTTCAGAGCCTGTTTGGTGGGAACAGAGAGAGGGTCGACCTCCCCGTTCACACATACAAAGCGACCGTTTTGAAGCAAAAGCGAACTGTCGTTTTGTATTTGTGAACGGAAAGGTCGACCCTCCTTCCGTACCTACCAATCAGGCTCTTAACCTTTTCTTGGAGGCTCGGCAAGCGGAGATACAAGTCCCTAGCCTTGGTGGGTAGTGGCGGGGTACCCCCTCCGAATGAGTAATTAATTTATCATGATCATCACTCATCTCTTCCAAGTTGGAAGTATGGTCCATAGTCAAAATTAACCGCACGCCAATGATCGATGGCAACACAGTCTTCCTCATCACTGCGCGCTCCCAACCGTACCCGAGGGAATTTATCTGTATCGATTACGATGCATTTTACTGAAAAAACGTCCCTAGGCAAAAGTGATCGTGAAATGGCTTAGCTGGACGTCTGATATTTTCACAAACATTTTTGTCTAGAGACCATAATATTATGTATTTACTTCTTGACATTCAATTTATTTATTTTGGTTTTCATGATAGTAGAGTTTGCGGGGGAGCACCGTTGTCATGGCCAAAGTTTCTCCTTCCACTTGGTGAGCGGTTAATCCGGTCCAGGGGCAATAGTACACCCTACACGACTGCTAGACTTAAGATTTTGTACAGCTTAGGTCTGCCCTTGCCAGGTTTAGATGAGAGGAGGAACGAAAATCCATCAACTTATTTTTATTAGACCAAGTTATCTCTAACCATCCCCCCCCCACACACAATCCTCCCCCTCCTCCAAACACAAAGAGTCACCCAGGCATGCACAAATGACTACCGATAATCCTATTAGAGACCCGTTCAGCACACAGACAGCTGCTCTCCCGTATCTGTATAATTACCTTTAAAAAGCTCGACTGAATTGAGAAGGAATGGCCAACTAAAAACCCTCAACACTACTACTAACCCGCAAGGACTCTCCTCAGACCATCTGTGTAAAACCGAATCCTTCCGTAGAAAATGCCCTACATGGTGCCCTTCACATCCATAAGGACCGCTTGCCGGAAGTGCCATCTTAAAAGCAGATCACATATGCTGTGCGGATTGCTCGGGTCGCGGCATGCTGAATTGAGAATGCGACCGTCCAACCTATCCCCATCAAACCCAAATCAAATTACTTTATACCCATCAAACCCAAATCCAACTACTTTATACCCATCGTCAGTGTTGACCGAAATTAGATACTGATCAAACCTTTGGCGGACACCTGACTTGAGGAGAAACCCATTCTGGGGTGAGTTGATCCCGGGGGCTTGCGGGGACTCAATCATACCAGCGATAAAGCCCCCATAGCCACGTCTGTTCTAAATGCTTCCACGTGATAGCGGAAAAATATGGGCGGCCTCACACGAGACCCAGTCCCCCGCCTCCATGCACAATTTAATACTTCCAGATAGAATATACCATCACAATATATACCAATTTCCCGAAGCCAGAACCCATTCATTTGAGATATATTAAACAAGAAGAAATAAGCTTAGAAAGAAAAGTAAAACTGATAACGATAAAGGAAATACAGAAGTGTGCTGTTCGCTCGCATCTAGGTCCGCTTGATCCACTGAGGAGGAATTGGTGAGGTGACCGCTGCCCTTGCCTTGGGAGATCGTTACCGCCGAAGTATCCCAGTTAGAGGCAGCCGCTGGACTGTGTCCTAGCCTGCCGTTAAGAAGGTAACGTCTCTCGCCCGATATGAGGCAGGCTGGGCTGTTGGATTACCTGAGCCCTCTGTGCAGTCCATGCTGAAAGCGCTTGGATAGTGAGATCCAGTCATTCCTCGAGTACTCGATGTATACCTTATAGGCATCGGATCGCCATCTACCCAGTATTTGGATGTCGCCTTCTGGTATGCCCATCTCGGCTGCCCAGGTAGCAGCGCCTCTCCGGAAACTATGACCGTTCCAGGCTCCCTGTTCAAGCCCCGCAGTAATCGCCAAGTCTTGGAGGCTTTTGACAACATGTTGGCGGGTGAAGGCTTGTTGCTGGTATCGGCCGATGCAAAATAGTGGCGAGGCTGGTGATCGGTGGTGGTCAGTTGTCTGAAGACGCTTCATAGCCTGGACAGGACATCCAATATCACTGCTAGCTGCAATAGTAAGTGTCATTCCCTTGCGAAATGGGTCTGTTTTAGATGCCGGGAGTGTTAATTCCATATACGTCTCGTCCTCTGCCATTCTGATGCTCTGTTTAGTTAGATACCACTTGGAGTATGATACTCCTAAATGCATGTCGGTCTCTCGATATGTGAATTCACCAACTCTCAAAAATCCTGCAAATGCTAGAGTAAAGGCAGAATGCAGTACGATATGATCGTAATTAGCGGCAGAGAGGTGGCTGAGAATGCGGAGCAATGCAGGGCGAGTAAGTGGTGTGCGAACTCTACATTCGGGTTCATTGTGATCCCGCTTAATCCCTTGAATAGTCCGTTCCAGTCTTGGGTCACTGAATGCAGTATACTCGATACCAAGATCTAAATGATATGATTTAAGACCGGAAAGATATAACTTCATAGTCTTGACTTTGACAGTTCCGGCCAAAGAGCACAACCACTCGATTAGCCAGGTAACTTTGGCTGGGAAGCATCCTCCGTGGTGGTGGCGGAAGTTGGAGAGCTTGCAGAAAAGCCCAAAACGGGATCTAGGGCTTTCGTAATTGCGTCTGGTTGAGGGTGCGAGGCCTCTCCATAGATAATAGGCGGCGATACGTGAGAGTCCCGAGTGCTGTATGTTCTCCACCCATGTTTCTGGGGGCTGCATATTTCCTGTAATAACTGCGGTGCAAGGTCAGTAATTTTCTCATAATCGAATCGCGAGAGTGCATCTGCCAGCGCGTTCGCATTTGTCGATATCCATTCTGCTTCGAGTTCTAAGTCGTATTCTGCTGCGAGGAGTAAACATCGCCACAGGACTTCCATTGATCCACTGCGAATTGTCCTTTTTGCTATGCCGTAGGCAACACTTCGGTTATCGGTATGTAACAAGACCCTTTTCCCATGCCAACTCGATCCCCAATGTAAGAGAGCCTGTTCTACTGCCCACATTTCTTGTGTATTAATGTGTTCCTTTTTGCGGGTAATGTCTCGTGGCAGAGCTATAGAGAATGCCATATCTGGTTGTGGGATAGGTTGTAAGTTACTGATAAAAACGGCCCCTAAGCCTTTGGTACTCGCAGCATCGGTCCAAGTTGAGATAGTTTCTCGTTTTGGGGAGTGGATAGATCTTTGTGGAGCCTGAGCGAGAGCCTCATCCCACCATACTAGGTCTTTATGGGCTTCGCCGGACATGCGGCGCTTCTGATGCTTGCCCCCGGCTGGGAAGTATAGCTCCATATTATATAGCCGGCGTAGAAAGGTACGGCCGAGCGGTACGACAATGGAAACAAAGTTCAGGTATCCTGTGATCCTTTGCAGCTCTAGCAACCAGAGGGATTTTTTGGCAATGGCGGTTTGAACTAGGCCTCGAGCTTTTTGAAGTTTTTTGAGAGGAAGACGGATAACCATATTGCTTGTATCGAATCCGATACCAGCAAAACTAGCGATGCTACCTTCCTCATTCTTTGCGGTTTTGATTGCCAGTCCCACTTCAGCACACAGTGTTGAAAATCTTGTACTGTATCGCTCGAAGTCTAAACCGGGGGGCAATACGAGAAGAAAGTCGTCTAAGTAGTGAATTATGGTAACTGGAAGACTCTCCTTCTGTAGCTCGGATTCCAGGATCCAATGGAATACTTCGGCAAAAATATTGAATAAATACGGGGCTGTTCGAAGACCGAAAGGGAGGAAGAGCTCAGAGTAGTAAGTGTTCTCCCACTGAAATCCCAAACGTGGAGAATCAACCGGGGACACAGGTATATGTCGGAATGCGGCTTCAAAGTCGCGTTTTACTAAAACACAATCCTTCCCCAGCGCCTGGATTGCCTCTATCGCTTCCGTGACAGTGCTGTATGATATTGTCCCATAGTGCTCAGGGATTCCGCTGTTTATGGAGCTAACACTTAAGGGCGGGTAAGAGAGGTGATGGATTCTTCTTTTACTTCCATCTGACTTGTCAATTAAGCCCAGCGGGGATGCAGTGTAATGATTAGGAAGCTGCGAAGGATCAGGGTAAATGGCGAAGCGGTTCTTTCGTAGCTCGACTGCAATATCCGAACTGAGAAGATGTTCGTCCGCTTGGGCTATTGGAAGGTTTGGGTAAATTGTTGGTGTTTCGCGGTGTCCTTCGTAGCCAATTCTTGCACCGTATCGACAAATACCAAGTATTGCGGTAATGACTACCCTATCTGGGTAGTCTAGAGTTGCTCTGTCCCATCCCTTAATACTAAGCTGACTGCGGGGCAGGTTGAGCTGGTGGGGCACAAACAGGGGGTAGTGAATGGCTGTATTAGGGCGAGCGGCATGTTTGCTAACACTGCTAATTAAACGATAGTTTTCGAGTAAAGGATACATTGGTGGTACTTCATGCGTGGTAAGGGTAAGGGTACGGGTTGCTTGTCTACAAGTAAGCTTAAAGGTAATGTACAGATAATATAGAGGGAGCCGGAGAGAGGGGGAGTCTGGGTGACAGGTATAAAGCAGAGAAAACATGGAATGCAGGAAAATAGGTAGCTAACGTCCATGGGGCCCATTGGGTAATGGTTGAGGTGGAGCGTTGTTGGCTGAGGGGCACTGTGATGCTTTGTGGCCGCTGCCACAGGTAATACACGCATGCTGGTACCGACATTGGGAAGAGCGGCATTCTCTATAGTTCCAATTTCAGCAAGGGGGGGCTATACTGGGGATAACTCCTCCACCGGTTACTGGCATTCCTGGGTGCGAAATGGCCGACTGATGGTAGTTTGTTCTTCTGGTAGCGGAGGAGGGAAATGCGCTTGCTGCTGAATCCAAATAGGTAAAGGAAGGTCCTGGGCCTGGTTCGCGGATAGGTAGCTCATATGCTCTCTGGGGCGTATGGGTGGTCTGTTTCTGGGGATTTGACCATGATCCTCGTACGATAGGGTGTGCGAAGCATCTGGAAGCAACTAGCTCACTATCCAGCAGCTGCCACTCCCTCGGTTCCTTTATGTTCTTTCCGCTCGCTACTCTTTTGCGGTAAAATTGAAAGTGATAGGACTTTACCCCGTCCCAGGTATACTTTTCTAACAACTCATACAGGTTCATTGTATAGATGCAGAGTGCTGTAGCTAGGTCACCCTGTAGCCCCTAAGGTGCTAATTTGATGAGAATGCCGGAGTAGACAGCCCATGCTTTGAAAAAAATACTCATGCGGTATTCACTCTCCTTTCCTTCTCTCTCCGCCTGCTCAAACTCTACACCCCCAATGTTGATCGTCCGATGTGTTTCTGCTCTCTCTTTCTCACTAGCTAGCAAGCGGTAGATGTTTGTTGGCTTAAATCTGTTTTCGATTATTTGCTGTAGGGTAGTTCTCTCTACCCCCGGAAATAGCCTTTCGACTGACTCGACGATTCCAGATGCACTCTCGCTCACATATGGTGTGCTAGTAAAGGTATAGGTGGGATTGGACGTACCAAGTAGGTTTGGCTCGTGGGTTATATTTTGTTGCTCCCTTTGTGCCCGGAGCTGCGCCAGCTGGCTCTCTAACTCAACTATTCGTGAGCGAGTTGAATTTAGGATAGATGGCTGTGTGCCTGGGTGGACGTGAAATGAGGAGGCGAGATTGCTGTTTGTGCTACTTGGTTGCGGTAGGTTATGGGTGCTTAGCTGTAGGACTACTCGGTTGACGATATCCTGTTCATGCGAACGGAGTAGTTCTCGCATTGTGCTTAGATTGACAGAGCCCTCCACGGTGGCTGGCGATGAAGGTCTGTTGTCCGGTGGGCTTGGAGAATTTGGTGCTTCATCAAGCCGGGCTGGGCTATTCTGATGGGTAGGGCTCCGGCTTTGCTGAAGCCTATTGGTTGATAAGCTGGGAGAGTGGCTATATTCTGGGATGCTTGGTTCTGCTGTATCGCTATCACTCGTGGTATTGCTTCCTGCTTGGCTTCGGGGTGGAGTAGAGCCTTGCTCTGCGGGATGACCATAGCGGTTGGGTTGCTGGCGGATACGCGTGTTTTTTCGGATTCCACCGGTGGCTCTATTCCTGCTCGCTCGTGTAGTACTGCCTCCACGTGTAGATCCTCTGCGAGGGGCCATGATTGGTGTAAATATGCTATTGGGAGTAATATAGTGTAGGGTAAATGAAGAATGCGAGATGTAAGGAACTAAAGAACGCATGGTATAGGGACTAATAACCGCGAGGTGTAGAGAGGATAGTGATGTCGTAGGCACGGGATTCTGCTGTGGGATATGTCTAGGGGTCCACGGACCTATAGCTTCTGAGCTATGACCCCGCACTGTCCCAGCAACCGGATATACCTTTTTCCGCCATTCCCTGCAGCGGAACCCGTGCTCCCAGCGCTGTCCAATGGGCTTTCCCAATTGGCATTGGGTTGTTCCACCCACCATTTGTAGGCTCCAGTCGCAAGAGGGCAGTTGGTTCTTGAAACGATATTACCAGTGGTCCTGGCTTGGACCCCAATGGTATCCCCTGGATTAACCAGTAGGATGTCCAGAAATGAAAGAAAATTTGCGTGCGTAATAATCCATTCTGACAAAAACCGCCCAAGATCACGTCAGGGCCGGTGGTATCATAGAAATGAGTATTGCATACGGAGGAATGAGACAGATTCATGGCGGGTTCAGAAAGGTTATTGTGAGCTTGGGAGGGTGGTATTTGCTTCAAAGAGGTTGGATTGATTCAAGGAGGTTGGATTGATTGAAGGGATCGTGTGTTTAGTTGGGAGGCTCTCAGTTTAGATGGAAGGACCGCTAAAGGGAACCTTGACACAAACAAATTACACAAAATGCATTACGCCTCATATTTGCTTCTAATAGTCCTAAGTGCTAGAGTGTGGGGTGTCGCATTAACTTCTACTGAGCTCTTTTAAATCTCAATTAACACTTGCTTCAAGCAGGTTCATATGGTACTGCGCTCACCACTATTGTATCTCCTACTGAAGCATCACCTGCAACGAACACATGCTCTACTGCTGTACCTACAACTCTTTTAAACCCTTATTATTGTATAAATTCCAAGAATCCCCACTCGATACCTCTTCAGAGCTATTACAGGCAAACTACAAACAACAAGATCAAGTTTAAACTAGAGTAGAGTAAAGTCCCAGTATTTCTTCTATAAGTTAACTCATTATTCGGTTTTTCTGATATATGTCAAGCCACATTTCCTTCCTACGTGCAGCCACATGCTAGTCACTAGCCTTGCCTTAGCGCCCGTCCGACTTTAACCAGATTCTATAATACATTAAGGCCAAGATCATCTCTTCCGATGCGGAAAAACAAAGAAGCTCTTGGCGTTTCCATTATTCACGCCAACTCAACCGACCTCATCTCAACCAACCCTTCCTCAACCGACCTTTCTCAACCGACCCTTCCTCTACTGGATCCACCTTCACACCTTAACCTCACAGATAGGCCATTGAAAACCATCAAATTATCCAATGGCTCTTTCGCGCTCTGGACTCCGCAATATTAATTTTTACGATGCCATGCATCCTGATGTCGCCCTTGGAGGTCTTTGTCAAAACGGTTCGATAACAGAAGAAAACTTTATTTCATTTCTCGAAATCCTTCTTGTCATTCCAGGAGGTACTCTGCGTGTTCAGGCTCGGGCTTGTGGCCACATTGTGACTAGAGTCAACACTCCCCTTACAACTGGAGCATACGATATATATTGTGATGGTATGTACAGTACTCACTCGTATTTATTTTGCCAAGACTGCCTCCACCAGCCGATATTTTGCTGGAGTTCTCACCAAATATTCGGCTCACGGTGAGTACAAGGGGTGTGATAAAGTCCCGCAAACACCGCACCGCTACTCCTATTTAAATCCCACAAGGCCCAAACACCCCCACCATTCCCTGCGCACAAAGTTCCCCCACCCCCTCCAATGCGCAATTACTAATTTTCTCAGGTTCGATCAAAATTAGCAACGAGCCTTCGGTGCACCGGCTTTTCTCTCGTAGCCTCTCTGGCAAGGACACTGGATTCCGTGATGAAATCCGTGCTCGTGATGGAAAATGCGTTATTTCCGGAGTTGAAAATCCAGCGCCTTGTATTCAAGCTTTCGACTGGATTTCCTTCGAGGCGGCTCATCTCTTCCCAATCTCCGCAGAAACCATTTGGAGGCAGAAGAACTATGGACAATGGATTACCAATATGGATGATTCTCCCAGTTCTTACAAGCTCAATTCATCCCAGAATGGGTTCCTTCTCCGCTCACATATCCACCAAAAGTTCGATCAGTATCTAATTTCTGTTAACCCTGACGATGGCTACAAAGTAGTCGTGTTTGACCCCGATAGTGATGGGGTTGATGGTAGAATCCTTGATCCAATTTGCCGAGACCCAGCCAATCCTCACAGCATCTCCGACCAACTCCTAAGGTGGCACTTCCGCCAAGCTGTCCTCTCTAATATGAGAGGGTCCGGGGAACCAATCTTCGAGCACGATTTTCCGGAAGGAACCGATATCCTCACTGAGATCCTTTCCGGTCCGTGTGGGCAAGAGAGATTTGAGATGGAGATGTGTGCTCGATTAACAGGACTTTCCTAAAGGTTTTAGCTTCCACCCCAAAGCAACCGCTCTCCCGAGGAGATAACCTTACTAACAGAATTGTTACTAGAGGTTTATGAAGGCCGAAGCTAATCCTATATATTTAGAGGCCCGAACCGGAACTTGAAACGATTGAATGTCGTCGGAGCTGGAGGGGCCGCAAGAAGGCCATAATTAAATTGTTGCTTTGTTCTGTTTTTTTCTCAAACCTTGTGATCCGCTAACTCTGGTGATAAATTCTTAAACCTGCCTCAGCCCGGGTATAAGCTACATCTGACTCACCCGACCCGAATACAAGCCGAGTGGCTCGGAATCTCAAGTTGTTCCACATGAAGCTACAGGCCCAATTGTTTCAGAGGTGGAATATTGTCTGGCGTATGATTATTGCACCGTTTGCCATTTCCTCAAACTACCAGCCAGTCGCTTTTCATGTTATGCCCGCTGACTCACACTCACCTGTTCATTGACCCTACTCCTCCTAGTCTACCGTAAAAACTCGAATAGAAGAAACATGTGCTAGGATGTTGGAGTTACCTCTCCTGGTAAGGCGCATCGTATATTCCTTTTATTTTGTCTCAACTGGGGGCTGCGTTTGCTGTGTTTTCCCCTCGAGTAGCTCAGAAAGGAAATTCCAACGTCCTAGCACATGTTTCCCCTATTTGAGATATTACAGTATTGCATTCAAATAAAGACTTTCTTGCTTGAACTTATTATTTTACTGGATTATTCAGGACACTCAGTGAATTCCGACCCCGCTCTACCCTCTTGCCCCTTCCAGAATATCTTTAAATTTCCTGTATTAATTGACATCGTAGCTCCCTTATTCTGACTCCGAACAGAGGTCGTACCCTTTACAGTTTCCTTTTTTCAGCATAACATAACCTAGTCTATGCAATCCATTCATTCAGATGGCTCCGGGACTCGAGAGGAACTGAAAGAAGCAGATCCTAAACACCAGGAGATTACCAGTTGAATAAGGTAAAAAAAGGTTATGCATTAGTATTTTTACCTGTATATTAGGCATCAAAGGTTCGGTTATGTTGGAGCACTCTCCCATAGATATTTCCAGAATATAATTCGGACTCTTTTTAGAATGCCTGCCTGCTGACTAGGATGATATCTGGCGTCGTGCCATAAGCACACATTTGTGGTGGTATCTGGAGATATCACCTCTCCTTGGAGTGATGTGTATAGCGTTGCTCTTCCAGAACGATCCTGTCCTATTTTCATCCTGAATGTGTTGTCTGACTATCACGGATATTCTAGCCCCTAAGGACCTTTTACAGAATCTTGTTTAGCTAATTAAGTAGCACCACTCAATATTTTACTGCACATGTGGCTATCCCCACCCCTCTTGAGACCCTGTACCATATCAGATTCTTTACAGCGTGCAAGTTTTCATCACGTATTATTTAAGCCCGTAATTTTCTATTGCTATGAACAACAACAGCGTCCCTTTCAGCACCTGACCAGTCAACCCCCCCTCAGCACGCCACACATAAAGACAGGAAAGACCCGTGTGACCTAGAAAAACAAATTTGCTAACTCAGTGATTGAGTTCCCTTCCCCTTCTCTCCTGCTCCCTCCACTGAAGCCCATGCGCCCACTCACGCTGCATCCTCAGGAAAGCGGCAAGTACAACACATTCTTCCATTGTATGCTCCTCCTTGTAAATTGTAATTATAAAATCATTACTAAGTGCGCGCTTGGATGCTTCGCAAGAGATGGAAGGGATATACTCGGTAACAGCTTCGAGTTGAAAGCCCCTGACGGTTACTTCCTGCTGAAGAATCTGAATGAATTCTGGAGTCTTAGGGAGTACATCGAGTCCATCCTGAACCCCGGATTCGCGATCGGTCATGATTTTTTTCATGAGGTTTGCCTGATACACAATCCGTCCTACAGCTGAATATTAGTAACAATCAAATTGATAGGTATGACAACTTCTTACCCAATGCGCCGCGGATGTTGAATTGTCCCTCTGACCTCATGGGTTCGTTCCTTCCGAACATAGCCGCAGCCTAAATTAAATAACAATTAGAAATAGCGGAAAGAATTGGAGGTGGGGAAACAACAGTCAGCCTGGCTATTTCCCGAGACTTCTCTTCTGTTTGAGCTCAAACCACACGTCATAGCTCTTCTTTTCCTGCTGAAATAAATTTGTTTGAATCCTTTCCACCAGACAGGAATAGTATTGACACCCGATGATATTATGCTGCAAGAGTTGTGGCGGTGAGGAGAGAGGTTGAATTGGGCACGGCTGGCTTGAATTGCCCCCGGACGAAAGGTCAGGGATACCAGCGATACCATTCGCATACGGGCTGATTGCTGGAGTCTCGGCATCAGGTGAAACCCCCATGTGTTTGGGTACCTTACTCCCGTTGGCCATCCCAGGAGGACCCTGAAGCATCGAGCCACCCCCGCTCGGATTAGGGTTGAACGGTGGGGGACCGGAACACCCCACCCAGGGCTGAAGTTCGGGCATCTTACCTGGGTTACCCATCGATTGATTAGCTGAAAACATTGAGGGAGAATAAAGCCTTGAAAATGCTGGTGGTGTGGTGGTGTGGTGTGTGGAAGGGTCATTGGTGACAGGATTAGTGATTTATCAAAGCAGAAGCAAACCTAGAACACGGAGTGACATACACAGCCCTACACTCACGCACTTCCAGGGCAAATGGCCACAACGCAGTTACGCATGCAACCTTTCTTATGTAATCTTACAGGATCACATATCGGGGTTGACTTCGTCCCTTCCAGATTATAAGAGTTTGCATCGCAGTATTGAGGCAGTTGGTGCTGTGTTGATGGCATATTTAGACCCCATCTAGTTTTTGTTTGCTTCCACTGTTGATGGAGAGGAGCTGTTCAGTGTTTTTGGTGATATTGGTGGGAGTGGAAGATTCAAATCTTTTGTTAACCTCATAAGCCCGTGGATGGAGAGCTAGGTCGAGTGAAACTGCAGCAGGGGTCCAAAAAACAGCGTGGGAGGGCGAGCCGCTCCTAAGCACCAGGGTCAATTAAATGCGCCAAATATCTGAAACTACTATTCCTGTGACTATTATTGGCATTGGAGGTATGGCATCGTAGACTATCACACAAGTCTCTCACTAAAGTACTCGAGTATAGTACATTCTATCCTACTAATGAACACTCCACGATACTAGATGTAGAATAACTTGTTTTAGATCTACAAACCACCCACACCACTGAGCGATTTCTTGGCGCCAACAATAACAACCACAGGTAGTAACAATATGGCCAGTTCCAGCTTCAGATATGATATACCAGGAGGCAAAAACACAGTCAAAACATTCTGGGGCTGGGGTTTACTAGACGTGTTCAAGTATTTTCGCCCTATACCAATGGTGTATACCCTGTTTGCTTGCTTAATATTACAGGATCACTCCCTCTACTCGATACACATCAGAGACTGAATGAGGGGTCAGCAAGGCCATACCCGGCGGGCCTTGAGAATTATTGACATGTAGTGGTAGATACTTGTACTCTATTCTCACACCCTACTGCTACCTTACGCTGCATTTCGTCTGTTTTGGGAAAAAAAACTGAAAAACCCCACATCTACCGCTTTTGTAACAGGTTTATTCCTTTCTAACGAAAAATACAATAGGACCGGCGATAGGCCTGCTAGCCCTGGTACTAAGGGAGGCTTCAAGTGGCCGGAGGTAAGAGAGGATAGTTGCAGAATAAATAGAACTCAGGGATTGTCATTCAACCAAGTGTATTCTTAGAGTGTAGGTCTGTCGAAGTCTGCTGTCTCCTGCTAGCCAGGAGAGTGGTTTAAATACAAAACCCAAGAGCGATAGCCTTCCTGCTATCACCATCATTACCAGTAGCTGCGCACATACCAGAATCCTGTAATCCTGCAAGACCAAAGAAAGAAACAATCAATGATCAGCCCTCGCAAGTGTTACATGACCATTCCATACCCAGAATCCTAAATATAAACTTCCAGCAAAGCAAACTAAACATAGCAATACGATAGCATAGCCTATCTGACTCAGAGACAGTGGCGGAGCTGAAATCCAATCAAATAAACCAAATATAAATCAACTAAACATAGGAAATCCTGCACTGCCGGCTCCTGTGTACCGTTACCGGAACATGTACACATATTACAGCTTTCCAATAACAAAGGGGAAAATGGTCCTGTAAGACACAATATGGACATCCTGGTAAGATTATGTACTAGGTATGGGAAGGTTAAAGGCAATACTTGATGAAGACTCCAGGCTATAAACTGAACCTTCTCTTAGTTATAGAACTATTTTACGCTATAAGCCCATAGCAGTTTGTCATTAGAAACCAACAACTTGAACCTCTCACTGAGAGGGAACAATCCTGTGCTTTGTCTAGAATGTGTTGCACATGTTGGAAATATTGCCATGGGTGGAAAGACAATCCAGAAGAGTAAAGTGGAGCAATGGCATAGTTGACAACTCATTACCTACAATAATAAGCCCTTAACAGCTCAGCAGTGTAGTCACTGGATGGATATTATCAGAATGTAATCTATGGGGTCTAACTGAACAGATAGGATGTAGCAGAGTTCATCGGACTTCAACACCAGCTCCAAATACCTAATTCATCTTAATACTGCTATTCCAAGCCTGGATTATCCCCATCCTGCCCCAGTTTCATTCTATTGCCTATACCAAGCCTCATAGTTCTCTTCAATCATGATATTAGTATCCATATACAACCTATGGTCTCTGGATAACAAATCACTAATTGCCACAAAAAAGTGAAACAAGAGGCAGGAAACAAGAAGTAAAGCACCACCTACAAGCTGTGCAATAGGAGGAGCAAAAGTAGAGTGAGGTTCTCAAGAAATTAAATTAAACTCCACCATACTATCTACAAACTGGTCTTTTGCCCCATCTGGCTACCCAGTCAACTAGGGAAAAAGATTTGAAGATATGCAAGGGAGGAGAACTTGAAGTGGCAAGAAGCTATCATAGTTTCAAGCTCAGAAGAGGAATGTGAAATAACACGAAGGGGAAGAGGAAGAAAGGGAACATAAGCACAAAAGTAAATGTAGGAAAATCACCATGCTAGGGATAAACAATTCAATAATTTCGTTAATCTAACTTCAGACCAGCTGGGTAGATTTGGCAAAGAAGGAAAGAAGAACTAATCAGTCAGAGGAAAGCAGAGTACAACAAACCCAACTGTCCACTAATAATATCAGTGAAATATGAGTAAAGTTAGTAGTTGATATCTGAAGAATTGTAAACTGGAAAGGAAAACACTATTTTCTTTAATCCCACAATAAGCCATCACACTATAGACATATTTCAACACCAACTCATTTATCACCCTTCTGAGTTGCTCTCACTTCTCATATCTCTAACTCATCTCTGAACTCTGCTCCTAACTTGAACCAGCCTCACAATGATTATCTCCCAACTCATTCCCTTTTCCCTAGTCACCTAAGTTCTCAGAATTGTTTGTAGCACAGCTATCTCAGCAGGCAAGTACTGATTATAGTCTAAAATGAGATACCCTGTACTCCAGTGTGCATGTTTTGAGAGTTGGTAGTAGACATAATTAATATAATAGAGGAGAGCTAGATTGCTCATTAGTCTATTTTCGCCTTGGCTCCAAGCACTCCCCATAATTCTGCTATTCTGTTGAATATATCAATCACTCCTTGAGATAGCCCAATTTTCTTCTGGATAATTCCATTTTTTTTTTCAGCAGCAATAATACTGTCTGCATCTCAATATTAGCAAAGGCTATTCACCTGCCAGTTCTACTATTTATCATATCTATTGTTCCCTTAATGTTTACTATCTCTTCACATATTTGCCCCATGCATCCCTCCACAGCATGTACCTATTTACCTATTAGATATTGTTGCAAAATCAAAAGTTTAGACCGTACCCTTATTCAGTCAATCTCAAACTATTGATATTCAATTTGTTCTTTTCGCTTCTCAGTCCAAAGCAGTGCCTTCCGAAGATTTTTCCAGGGTTTCTTCCTCCTCTCAATAGTGGTTACCCATAAGCAAGTACACTTGCTACAGCTGTTCTTGTAGAAGTGCTAGAGATTGCCAGTCATGAAATCGGGAGCAGATACCGAGCTCTTAGTAGAATGTTGGTACAAGTGAGGACCGGGAACTTGAACATAAGTAGGGGCAATAGTTGGTAGAAGTAAGCTGTTACAATCCTGTTATTGAGTTGTGGTACAACAGGCAACAATGTACATCTTCTCTCTAACAGGGTATCACTTTTCTGCACTTAGAGAATGACCGATACTATCTCTTCAGATTGTACTCAACTGCCTTCATTGTCTTAGAACAGAACAATCCCAATAGTCCTATGTTAGAATCCCGTTCTGTGAGACTATCAATATTCTTCAAGTTAGTAGGCTTCTAATTACTCCAGTAGGTAGGTAATCAAAGTTTGGCTTATAGGTTCTCATAAAGGCAGGGTGTTGGTAAACAGAGAGGGTGTAATTGTATTGCCACTTCCAAGTAGAGAAAAGTACTCAGATGCTGCTGTGAAGATTCTATTCTCTTGGTCGAGACCAAGCCTGTATATCAGCATCTTCCCACAACCCTAACCATAGTGACTCATAACCTTATGTCACCTCTATGACTGCTAATGAGTTATAGTCTGTCATCTATCAGCTAACTCTCCTGAGTCCACTGTGCAATATTGTGAGGCAATATCTGTCAGCCAATCATAACCTCATATAACAAGTCATGTGCTCAAATGAGTCACCTGGGTAAAACACATGACTCATAATCTGAGTCATAGATACCGGTCATTACATCATCTGACATCACAATCGTAAGTCATAAAATAATCAACCAATCATCTCCTAACTATCACTCACTATTGCAAAGTCATGGTAAATACCATGAGTCAATTGTCATCATCATAGCATGAACAATAATATACCTATAACCAATAAGAATTAGTCATGCGTAATCTGCCTTGCTTAGTCACAATTTGTGACACGAGTCAACACTTGACCATGTGTGAGGGGCTAACTGCTAGAAGTGCCAGGGGAAAAGCCCCCAACTTCTATGCATTCATATTCAATCCAGAGTTGACAGGGATTCCTAATACCTGTTGGGCCAGCAGGATGAGGTCCGTCTTTGTTTGTCTCACCCCTTGTATCAGAAGCCAGGATGAATTCAGGCACTGCTGGATCCACCATGGAAGTTCTTGATGGATAGTGGATTCCTGAATAGCCTAAGGAGTAGATTGACACGGGTGTTGTAGTTGACAAAATCAAAAGTCTCCCGAAATCTTACCGCCGAGTGCCCAAGAAAAATGTGAGAGATTGTGAAGTTGCCGGATATTATGGTACAGCGTGTGGCCGCCAACAGGGGAAACAAGTTTCTAGCATCAATTATTTGTACTTTCGATAGTTCCTTATCGTTCATTTCTATCTTCTTTTAATTCTACACCTTATATTGTCTTGTTCTTTTCTCTTCGCTCATCGCTTCGCCATTTCTTTCCCTACTATTTTTGATATCTTGGCGCCAAGATTTCCGGAGACTTTTGATTTTGTCAAGTACTGTGGACTAAGCACCGGTGCGTTTTGGGGAGTAACAAGTGCTGGTGTTGGAAAGAGAGACTAGGCTAACAGACAATGAAGCAAGCCTCGGTAAAGGTAGGCTTGCCGGGCTTACGTACCCTCCCAGCGCAGAGAGCGGCAACCGACCCAAATGTCCCCCCCCCATGTTCAACCAGCCTTGTCTACAGTTTAGAGAAGCCCAGAAAACTGATAACCGAGAATGCAATTCCCTGAGCCTAATGACATCGCGGTCAAAACATTGGCACCAAGCTAGACCCCCACTCCACCCGCGGTTTCTTCTGTCGCTCGCCCCTGCCCGCCGGGTTGACAAGCCAATAGTGTTCGAAAAATACGGTACGTTACCGTACCTTACACGGTTGATACCATACGGTAAATTACCGTAAATTACACTAGGCAGATAAAATACCGGAAAACGGCCTCTCCCACCTTAGATTCTGATGTTAGGTAATCCTGTCTTCCACCCTCTGTGTTAATCAAGCCGAAGCAACCCAACCCACAAGAGATCAGCTAGGCTAGGCATTCTTGGCTATGACACGAGTATCGCACTAAGATCCAAGATCATGATATGGAACTTTATGACGGTCGGCAAACGGCGCCTGGTAAGTTTACCGTACGTTACCGTACTTTACCGTATTGTATCCTATGGTAACTTACTGTACCTTACCATTCGAACCCTACAAGCCAACGAGTGATAAACGATGCCTAGATATAACTCTTCGCCAGGAGCGCTCTTGGTCACGTGACCTTAAGCAATCGGGTCTAAAATCATTTCCCCCATGCCCTTTTTACATAGAATTTTACTCTCCTTACCACTTCTCACACCTTGCCTCAGCTCTAACATTTACCCTCAGTATAGAATCTACCTAAACTTCCCCCCGCATCCTGATCACTCCCCTCCCACCCATCACTCGTACAAAGAAACGAAAAAACAACCAGCTTCTTGCTCCCTACGCAAAACTTCCTTCTATTCTGTTTCCACCCGAATTTCCGCGTAGTCATCCGTAATTGCTGGCGCGTTCTACCAAATCTAACCAGATACCTCTCTTAGGTCTCTGACCCTTTTTCCCCCTCCGCCATCCTTCAACTCATCTCCACCTTCGCCTCCACCTCCCTTTCTTCAAACTCCATTCCATATTCCCTCCCGCCAACACCATCTTTTCTTACCACTTTTTCTCCACGTTAATATCCAGAAAAATTTTCTACCTTTGCTCAATCTATCTTGTCGGTGAAAAAATCGTCATCATGTCTAACATTATGGATTCCACCAGCGGCCAAGAGAATGGTCCAGTCACCCCTACAAACCGCTCCCGCAGCAACACCATGAGCACAAACCCTTTCAGTAACGACATGACTCACCATCGGAATGACCCTTATGCGAGCTACGCGGACTCCCGCTCGGGAAGCCAAACGAATGAGGTAAGCTAACGTTGTAATTAATCTCTTGAGGGAATATAAGGCTTACTCGTTACAAGGAGGGCGATGATTCCAACGTCATCTACGTCTCTGGCCTCGTCTATTCTATCGAGGACATTGCTTTGTGTAAAATGTTTAGTCAGTTCGGTAAATACGATCCTCCCTCCAAGCGAATCTTAATTAATAATTTTCAGGGAAAATCATCGACATTCTTCGACGCCCGGTCGGGTTTGACACCAAGACCAGCGGTGCCCAACAATATGCCTTCGTTAGATATGCGAGTGCCGAAGATGCCCAGCGTGCCCTTCAGGTAGCTGAAGTTACCCTGGAAGATAGGAAGCTGTATGTTTCGCCTATAAAGAGAACTTGCGGAGTCAATTGCTTACGAGTTCCCCCTTAGCACTATTAAACCACGCGAGAGGCGTCCACGCAGATTTTTTTCTCGAGAAGATTCTGGGTACAGCAAGTATACTGAGAGTAACGAGAGGATTCTTAACGCTATCCGTGGGACCTCTCGTCCTGATTCTAGGAAGGAACATGCTTTTGAGCAGCAGCACCAGGATCATAATAAGGGCCAAAACAATCACTCGTCTGCTACTAATGGGCAGGTTGGAGGTTACGACCCTAGCGTGGCTCCTACTTGTGGGATGAAATCCCCCGACAGCGCTAGTAATGCCGGGCGCCCAAAAATGTTGATGAGTAAAGCGTTATTTGTTGCCGGCCTACCTTTTGATATGTCTCCGAAGGAATTATTCATGCTTTTCGCTGAGCAAGGTCCAGTCGAAGGGTGCTACATTTTTCCATTCCTGGACCCCTTCGGGCGTCGGTTCGGTCATATGGTCATGGCCACATTTTTTGCTGCTCAGAAGGTATTTGCAAAACCCTCCCCCATTCACTACTCCGGCTTTAGTCCTAATAAATCCTAGGCTCAGGAAGCGTTCGATAAATGTACCATACGGAATTGCCTCCTAGAAGTTGGCTATCGGCATCTGGAACCTCTCATGGGCGGCCTCGAATACAATTCCCAACAACCTGGGTTTCAAGGACTGCCTACCCCATCCTTCCCAATGTATTGCCCTACCGCCCCACACCAGAATTGGGCCCACCATCCGTTTATCGGACAAATTCCTACCCCCCCAGGGATTGCCCCACAGATGCTGGCTTTCAATCAGTCCTATCTTCCATTCTCCCCTGGCCATGTTCCCCCTTCCGCATATGGCCATCAACAGATTCATACAATGCCACCCCCGGGTTTCGAGCAATCCTATTCGCAGTACAGTACCCCACCAAATTCGCCACCTTTCCATACCCATCCTTTTGGATGGCAAACTCAGGGGCGCGGTATGAATCGCACTTTCCAGAGCGGGAGAAACTTTTCTCGCCGCTCATCATACCGCCAAACGTCTTCGAATTTTACTCCGTCTTCTCCAGGGGCAGGGAGCGGAGATCAGCACATCCGCTCGATCTCTAACTCTTCGTCTAGCACACTCGTCTCTGGCGCATCTGAGCAGAAGTTCCATGGCCCAGTCATTGCCAATGGCTCCTATCCGTATGTTAGGTATGGTACTCCTCAGAAAGGCCACAGTTTGAAGGATGAAACTTCGCCTTCCGATGAGCAATCGACACCATCTCCAGTAGCCGTGCGCTCCGCTCAGGAATCCGAAACACCAACCAAGTCCGCATCAAAGTCCTCTTTTCAGGCCATAGTCCCAGAAGCTGTTCCCGAAACGCCAAAGCCAGCAGACCCTGCCAATCTGTTTGTCAAGAACTTTGATGACGATATTATCTCAGACCCTGACGATCTCAAAAAATTATTTGAGCCTTACGGCCCTGTTGCCTCGGCTCATCTTGCCATGATCCCTGGAACTAATCGGAGTATCGGGTATGGGTTTGTAGCATTCGCCAAAGCAGACGATGCAGCGAATGCAAAATTAAAACTGAATGGCTCGATGGTTGGCAAGAAGAGGCTTTTCGTGAGCTACGCCGAACGAAAAGAAGAACGGACCCAGAGACTTAAGCTGCATTTTAAGAAGGGGAAGAATAGTCCTCGGGGTGATGGAAAAGAGCCCAACCCCAGTAATCCCGAAAGCGCACATGCTCATTCTTCGGATAACGGGGAGGAGGGAAGCACAGAGGGAACTGAAAAAGGGGAGAAAGCCGGAAGCATTGAGAAAGAACCACAAAGTCCCCCGCTAGAGAAGAGCACAAACCGTCCTAAGCATAGACACGACCAGGATTTAATTAGGGAACCTCTAGAGGTATCTCAGATTGGCGAGGCTAGTGAGAATGGTAATTTAACCACAGGGGCGCTTGCGATAGATGACCGCGCTCCTCTCACTCCTGTTGAAAACGCTCCGCATATCGTGATAGAACAGGACACCGCAGCGGCGACAGGGTGGCGTGGGAGGACTCAATTGACAGGAAGTGAGTTCTCTGACATTGAAATTTCTTTGGTGTCTGATAATGCTAACCATCGTATTGAAGTCACCGAAGTAGAAGAGGAGGAAGTGGCGAAGGAAACTGCCAATGGTGATAACACTGCAGCATATTCTGAGCCAGCACTGCCACAAATTCGGGACCGTGTTCTGGATGCTGTTTCCGGGCAGGTGCATGAGTCTAATTTCCACGACCAAACCAATGAGAGGCTGCAAGGCGAATCTACTCAGCCGGATGCTCCTGGAGACTTCTTGCGGCCCAGTGGAAGTAACGGCTTTCACAGACAACAGCATTACGACAACCGCTCTCCAAGCCCGCACAATATCAATCGTGGCCATGGAGCACAATACCACAATCACGGCCAAAATGGGACGGGGCGGGGTTACCGAGGTTACGTCTATCAGAATCCAAGCTACGGCCGCGGAGGTTTCAGATTCTACGGGAACAACAGACCCGGAGGTAATGGCGGATACCACCAATCTTTCAATAACCCCTCTTCTGGTGGACGTACTGTGTTTTTCAATAACAGCACCCAGCCCTTCTCCACGGAGAGTAGCTATGAACCGATTGGGCCTCAAAATCAACACCGTAAGAAGAAATGGCAAGGCGGCAACAGGAACGGCCGCGGAGGGCAGCAACAGAGAGGATCTCCTGCTACCATCGATCATCACACAGTCAATAACGTGATGCTCGATGTCAGTGATACTGGTCAGGGGGCGGTGGCAGCTTACTAAGCTTCACGGGCGAACCATGTTCGAGAAAGAGAGCGGGGGAGCGGGAGGGGACCCAGGCGATGGGAATTTCAATGGGGATAGCGATAGGGAGGGTTTATGGGAGTGAGAGAAAAATAGGTGAATAGTGGGGTGCGGGAGGGTGCGGGGGGGTCCGGGGGTCCGGGTGGCATGAAGTAGCTAGAACATAGTATCCCTTATCTCAAAGTTCTGGCTAACTTACTGTAGTTTTCTTTTCTTTTCTCTTCTCTTCCGCTTGTTTTTTCATTCTCAGAATCTCATTCCAGCATTGCACTGTGGCCGGGTGCTCTAATTCCATGTTTTAATTTTTTTTTTTTCAAGATGTGCTTCAGAACTGGTTCTAATCTAAAGAACCCCCCATCCTTCCATGGTGGGCTTGCTCACTTTTGCTGTACTTTTAAGGATGTCTGTCTATGCTTAGCTATCGTTTCGGGATACATTAGTAACTTGACGGCGCTGATCTGGATAGCTTTTTCCGCTTTAATGGGTTTGGTAGAACCTCTTTTCGTCCACTTTTCTCGAAAGAACGTGCATACAGTAAAGGGTAGTGTGATATTGTGTTCTAACCCCGAGAGGCGGGTATCCTAACCGACCAGGTGTTCGCCCTGTCCACAGTGCAATAGTACCCAACAGGAAGTACTTTTAGCTGCTTCGCTCTGTTACCGTATCTTTCCTCAAGTTCCTGCGAAATTGCCATACCATAAACGCCAATGCCATTTCACAGGTAACAGGCCCCGAGGATCACCGTTGAATGTGGTAACCTGCGCTGCCACCCAATGTTTCCAAGCAGGCCGCAGCCCTTCTACCATAGGCGGATAGAACGACATGAACATAGCGAAACACGTGCAAAACTTGTGATCCTTCCCCCTACAAAGTAATGTGCCGGTACGGGAAGCGAGCCAAAAAATAATGCTGGTGATCTGAACAGTAGAACCGAGTGATGAATAGTGACCGCATACCACTCCCATATGGGAAAGATTTACCGTATACACGATATAGCATAAAAAAGGGGAACACAGTACTGTACGGTACCGTTATCATTATTCATACGCGCACGCTCTGTGTGAAGAGGAAAAAATTGGAAAAAATTGGGGGATTGCGGGGAGAAGGCCGGGAGGGGGGGGATGGGGGTCAAGTTCTCTATCATGCGGTTAAAATCTCTCGAAGTCCGACTATCCAAATTATCAGCGGAAATCAGCCCGTGATCCGAGGACAGGCCCGTCCAGACGAATTAACGGGAAACCTATAACCTGCCTTGGGTAACTTTTTTTTCGGGAGCTTTTTTTTGTTCCCGGACAATTGGACCTTATTGGAGTTTCTGCCCACGCGAGGGAGCCGGAGGACGGCATAGTCTACCGTATTAATTAGACATGACTTTTTTTGCTGCCCCCGGGTGAGTCTCCATGAAGCTTGCATAGACTAACCCTTCCCTACACCTACAGTGCCTACCTGCGGTAAGATATGAACGAACGAAGCAAAAGGTCTGGGAACAAGCCTGTTAAAGCGGGGTGTCTCGATGGGGGAGGGGGGGACGGGCCACTCTGGTTTTTTTATTATTATACCGTGCCCACGACGAATAGCCTTGTTCATCACATACTGTAACTTGCCAGCTTCGTCCTTGGTATTCTACGGTGTGGTTAGTTTATTGTGATGCTATCATAATGCTGTGTGATAACCGCCCAGTTACGAGCGCTCGCAAGAAAGACAAAAACCTGTTCCGGGGGTCGGCACTCCATCTCGCAGTTCGAGAAACTCGGCTGCGGCCCACGGGTGTGTTAACCGAAACAACCGACCGAGCTGAACTCGACCGACTGGTTACGGTACTCGAGCAACACATAATACTCCCCCGTCGCCATCTATGTTATCCATCTACAAGTATCTACTATACAGTACTGTATAGTACCGGTGCGGTGCGCAGAAAGAAATCCCAGACGGACCTTTTTTTCACCTCCGGCCTCATCTCCACCTGATGCGGCGGATAAGGCAGGCTAGAGCTTCCCCTCTTCGATAGCGGAGTAAAACCGGATGGGATGAATTGCGCCTACTTGTACGATACCAGTTATGGCTCCCTTCTTCATAATAAACACCACAATAAGTTACCGCCCCTCGAGTACCGTACCGCACCGTTTGATGCGGTATTGTACCGTACATCGTCACGAACACCGACACCACCGACCGACCGACCCCACACTTCGCCGTATAAAAACACCTCTACCGTTGCATAATTAATGGGCAAATGGGGCGGAAACTCGTTTTCGTAATACCTCGGCTTACACTTACCGTAGTTCTAGCCAACACAAGAGAAGAAAAAAGGAGACATGCGCTGCAAAAAGGCACAAAGTACAAAATCACGTGATTGCATGTGACGCGGGCATGGCTCGCAACGGAAAACTAAATCCGCTTGGCAAATATATTTGTATTAGTAATTTATTATGATATGACTATCATACTTTTTTTCATCAGACGTGAGGCTAAAATGAGGAATTTTGTGTATGTGTGTGTGTAACATTTTGATTTATTTGCGTATTTACACGTGCCAGATTGTGATATTGGGGAAGGAAAAGAAAATATAAAAGAAATGTGGGAATCACATGTGATGGCTGGTGGTTGACATGTGGGCTGGGCTACGGTATTGGTTGGGGGGGCGGAGTTGTTGGGCCTGAGGTTTCGGGGCGTCAATGTGCATGTGCCGATGGATGATGGATGGGCGTTTCCTCACGTTTGAGAGGGGGATGTTGTCGGTGTTGAGGGTTTGAGCATGGTACCGGTACCATATGGTAGTCTGCTGGTGTGTGATGATGTGAAGTTGAGGAGGATGGGGAGGTATCATAGAAAGGGGGGAGAGAGGAGGGGATATGCTATGGTGTCCTATGGGAAAGGAAAAGGGGAGAGAAGGAGGAAGGAGCCTAGGGGGGGATTGACCGGTTCGATCGATTGTGGGAGTGTATGATAGATTAATGTTGCCCTAGTCAATCCTTTCTTTCTTTTGCCGCTCTTCACCATCAAGGAAAGGAACTTACAACCCTCAACCGCCTCTCTTTCGTCCAGAGGACTGGTACGGTGCGTGTCTTCTTCACTCAACACCTCTCCCCCTCTCTCCCCGCCCGCCCGCCCGCATCCCACCCCCTAACCCGACCATTACCGCCCCGCAACACCACCCTCCCCGCTGGTGGCTTTGATTCCATCGTGAGTTGTCACGGTACGAGCACTGTACAGCCCCGCGAACCTTGTCTTTGTCGGCGGTTCATTGATGAGTGAGTGAGTGATTGTTGATGCTGTTTTGCTTTTTCCTCTCACCTTCTGTGCTATTTTCATTCTCGCCTGCGTAAAAATAATTTGGAATAAAAAGGAATACCGACAGTGAGCGTGTGAAGGGAGTAAGTGAGTGAGTATCGAGCAGTCAGTAGGCGGAGGAGGAGGACGAAACAACTAGATAAGTTCCTTTTTCTGGACGCGGCTCATACGGTAGCCCCCTCTTTCTTCTTTCACCTCTTTCTTTCTTTTCCTCTTTCACTCACACGGAGGAGGGCAAACTTACTTGCCCTTACCTTACCTCTCACCTCACCCGTCGCCTACTTCGCTTCTTTATTATTATTGCCGTTTCTTTACCACCACCCCACGTATCCGAGGGGATTCATCATATTCTCTTTCTCTCTCTGGCCTCTTTTCCTTTTTCTTTTCTTTTTCCCTTTCTTCCGTTTTTTTCCTCGTGTTTGTTGTTTCTTCTTTCTTGGACTGAATCAAATAACGAGAAAGATAGAGTGGGGAAAGGAAGGAAGGAAAGTTCAGGATAAGGGGGAAGTCAAGAAATAGAAAATAATAATTCAGCAATGGCTACACGGACTCGCTTCAAATCCTCTTCTCCTGCGCCTTCATCCTTATCAACCTCGACAACGATGACGTTGGACCCCGTCGCAGCAGCAACTCCTCACCCACAGCAGACGACCTCGACAACGACGACCGCGACAGCAGGTTTACCCTCATCGAACTTTCAACAGCAGTTCCCGCCGCAGACGCAGGTTCATCATCACTCATACCCAAATGCTGGTCACCTTTACCATCACCATGCCCACCCCCGAGGACCCCCACCCCGTCTCGATGACTACGTCGCGGCCAAGATCGTTCCGGAGGATCCAACCAAGCGATTCTCGTCGACGCCCGATAACGCACCACTCGCAATACTGAATTTTCACAATGCGGTTCCCCGGAATTATGGAAACCATTCGGTGCCTTCCTGTGGTCCTGTTCCTGTTGTGCTACCGCCCCCCGTAGGGGGTGCAGGAGGGGGAGGGGGAGTGAATGGTGTAGGGAGTGTTGGCCATGTTCTCGGACAACCGCCCGCATCTTCGTATGGGGCTCATCACGAACCCCGTGAGGGGGGGGATGCGGTTCCGCAGTTTGGGTACCGGAAGAACGAAAACTCGTATCATCGCTATGCGCCTACGGAGAAATCGAGATCCTTATCCATTCAGTCTTTGATATCTTCGCCGGAATTGACCCCCCCAACATCATATTCAAATAATGACGGGCAGTCGGGCACACGGAAAAGAAAGGGTAGTGACGGGGATGTCGGGGGTTCGCATGGGACCCGCAGCGGCAGTATTGTCTCCACGACTGTTACCATGGATGATCCAGAGGTTCGAGAGGTGGTTGAGGCTTTAGGGGGGCTGAAGGGTGGTGAGCACACCAGAATACTCGTCCCTTTCCTGATTTCTTTTTTCCCCTTTTAATTTGGCTCTTGGAATGAAAAAAAAAAAAAGCGAAAAGAAAACAGATTGGAAAAATAAATAAATAAGAAGGATGTTCTGCGTGAATCGATTTGGTTTCTTTTTACTAAACTCTTTCACATGGAATTAGACTTCACTGCGACATCGCCTACCACCGCCAATCATCAGCTTCCCCCACACCAACATAATCCATCCGGAGTTGCCGAGCAACAGCAGCCGCAGCACCAGCATCCAGAACACGAACCACTCATCAATCTTATCACCTCCTCCGCACAGCGGGCTCACCCACTAATCTCCTCTGTGATCACTACGGGTCTCTCCGCCTACGGTGCTTCCAAATCATACTCCCCCTCCTTCCGCTACGCCGCTGAGTCAGTGGAGAGCCGAGTTGGGGTGCCGGTTGGAAACGTGGTATCGGCAGTTGGACGGCAGACCGGACTGGACAGCGCACTAAGGAGGGGTTTGGGAGGGAACCGGAGGGGTAGCTCGGGTGGGGAACAACGTGCAGATACAAAGAAGAGGAAAACGAACAATAAGAACGGAGATTTGGACAAGGGTGAGGAAAGTTTGAAGGTCATGGCCCAGCAGCAGCAGCGGCAGCAACAGCAGAGCACATTAACCAGGATGAGTGATAGAGATAATCAAACTCCTGACACGAGCGTTAGCGATAGGCAGGTTGCGGCCCCGAACCAGACCTGGCCTACTAGGGTAGTGCTTAGTACATACGGGTTTGGTGCGGCGTTGAATGAGGAGAGCCTGAAGAATCTGAAGTACTGCCTGGACTGGCTTCGCTTCTTGAATGCGCATTTGGGGAAGTTAGTGTCTGCATTGAAGAGCGTTGTTGAAGAATTGGACGATCATCAACGATCACAAATGGGCGAGGACAGGCAGACCAACGGTGGAAGAACCAAGGCTCTCCCTGCCTCGTATGAGAGCTCACGAGCCGTCCTTGCGGCAAAAGTTGAGAGTCTGAAGGGCGATGTAGTCGCCACGATGAAGAAAGTGGTGGAGGTAGTAAGCAACTACACCGGTAGCGCTCTACCGGAGAATGCCCGAGAGTTGATTAAACGTACTCCCCTCTCCCTTTCTCTCTCATTTTCCCCTTTATTATCAGCTACTAATGTGTTTATGCAGGTCATATATTTGCCCTTCCACAACGCTTCCAAGCCGCCAATGCCTCAGAACTCGTCGAGAAGGAAAAGGATGGTCCTATGTCTTCTGCCAGCAGGGCGCTAGTTTTGGCGAAGGAGGGCCTCGACATGATGCAGCAGGTCAGCGACGTCGTCAAGGGGACTATCGATCGGGCGGAGGAGTGGTGCGAGAGGTTGGGGAGGAAGAAGAGGGAGGATGATGGACAAGGTGGTGAAGAAGGGAAGAAGACCGAATGGGCGGATGGGAGAAGAGATGGAGATGGAGATGTCAAGATGGAAAAGTCTTGAGATTGGTACCGGTGGGGCGCCTCTGTTCATGCTTTTTTCACTTGTTTGGTTTATTTGTTTGGAGTATATATTTTCTTGTGAGGTTGGGGTTTCCTTTTGCTTTACTTTGCTCTTACGGTGGCTTGCACGTCGGTAGGTTACCTGGGCGTCACGTCGATTGACTGACCGGAGTTTGACACGGAATGCAAGGCCGGAAAGGGGCGAGTGGGGCGGACAGGATATACTGGTAGGAACGGAGTATGCTGTGTTTTTTTTCCATTTTTCCCCCTTTCTCTCTATTATTTGGTTTGATAGCTTGCTCTATTTGTTCATTTCGGAGACTGGTGGGCGTATCTTACTTTATTCTTTACTTTGGTTGGGGTTGGGACAGGATTGGTAGGGCGGGCGGGGTCTACGCGTGGTGGGATTCGATATATAGGTTCTTTTTTTCTTTTTCTTCTTTTTGTTCCGTTGCGTGTGCACTTTTTATTCAAGACGGAAGAGGGCAGGAGTCTTTAAACATCATGATAAATAAAAGAGGTTGGGGGTTTTGTTTCGTGATGTTGGTTCATCCATATGGGATTTGTTTGGCGTGAAATGAGCCGTTGCAACGATTGGAGTCATTGTACTGTGCAAGTACTGTTTGACATGGAGTCCCTCGGTGGCTACGCTAACCTCCTCGAACCTGCACCCTGGCTAATGCAAGCGCCCTGCGCCCGTTCGATTTGGGATCTTTTGCTGTGGTATCCTACTTGTATGCACGAGGGATAATCAATGGAAGCATCAACCTGCCCATTTCATTCCACTCGCGATCGCCATCCCTGCCCGGGACCTACGAGTATAATATATCCATCCTTAAATACCGGTCTGGTTCCTTGGCTGCCACGAACCAAAGCGATATACCATCACAGAACTCCTTCCGGACGCTACAACACATTATTACAGCATGCCCCTTCCTCTACCGAGCACAATATTGTACCATAGACCACACCACCGAAACCATCGCCCCACCCCCACCCCAAGCTAGGAGTCGAAGAAGAAGAAGAAGAAGAGGTCTCGACCCCTCGCAAATTAGGAATGGGGACATTATAGGTGGAGCTCCGGAGTGGGACTTTGCGATTGTTGCTGGTATAGCCTATGAGATGTATAGTACTGCAGCTAAGTTACCTACCTACCTACCTATTCCTACCCATCCGCCATGCTGAAAGAGTACTCGGGGGTGTCCATGGGTGATCGGACGGACAGGGGTCGGAAAATGTATGCTGATACATACATTTTCTGACCCCTGTCCGTCCGATCACCCAGGCACACCCCCAAATGGATAGAGTAGAAGTATACGGTAGTATAGTAACTTATATAGCATAGCACGGCGCACAAGCCCCAAAGGAAAGAATTTTAGAAAAAAAAGTGTATAATAAATAGTAGCGAACCGAGGAAGAGAGAAAGGTACAAAGAAAGGCAAAAAAAAAAAAAAAAAAAAGGAGGGAAAAAAAGCTTGTCTTTTTTCTTTCTTTCTCTACTTTCTCTACTTTCTTTTCGTCCGGTGGATATGCATCGACTCATCGGAGGAATGGATGGGTGGATGGGGGGTACAGTAAGTTACAGTAACCATTCTTTGATGATTATACATGTTTTGGGTAATGTGTGAAATGGGTGAAATTGAAATGGAAAAATGGAGATGGGGTTTTGATTGTCGTTTCATTGCCCGGGCTGCGGTGCTGTGGGGGGGGTTACTTTTTTGGGGGATGGGTGGATGATGGGTGGGGTTTCCCGTTTTTGTTTTTTTTGTATTTTGTTTCTGCACTATATTATACGGTAGGATAAAGGTTATGGGAAATTTTGAAGAACGGTACTGTGCAGTGCTAGTATTGTATACAATGTTGTTGCGTGATGGCGGGTTTTTGGTGGGTTGTTCACTTTTTTCTGCATGGGTGAACCATTGAATGGATGAATGAATGAATGAATGAAGGAAGGATAGAGCTGTCGGTGAGTAGGATAGTCTGTGTTGTGCTTGCATATTACTTGTTATGGTAGCGGTTTTGGCATAGTTATCGTACGCGCAGCACTAGTAAAGTGGTTCCTGGTTCTGTAATAGGTATGGCGAGGGGAATCTTCGATATAATAAAAAGCCCGCTTGTTGTTGGTTGCGGCGATCATTCCCGCCTGCGCGATTCTGGTGGGGGGATGGAGAATTATCGGAACGACTTTCACGACTGCGGAGCAACTCACGCTCTAACTAGAGCCAAGAGGGATGGGTTCCTTTTTCTTCTCTCGATATCAAAATTCGCTTATTGATCGCTTCTTGCGGTATGACATATCATTGAATACCCGTGACGCCCTAAACTACTGATATTTTCCAAGAGTTTCTCGTTTCCTGCACTGCACTGTGCCAACTGATATTGAAAATTGCTCTAATTGATTTTAAGGCGTAGGAGGGGGAATTCTTGGGGTAGCTGCGGTGCACGGATAAGAGACTGCTGGTATTTCGTGTGGCATTGGGATGGATAGTGGGGGTTGGTCTGAATGCGGGTACCTCGGGTAAGGTGTGATGTGCTGTAGCGGTTGTTTGGGTTCGGGGGTGCATTGTTGATGGTCTCCTAAATTTCTTTTCTGGGTGAAGGTTTCCATGTTAGAGCACAGTACTGGTAAAGCACAGTACGCCCGTTCTGGAAGGCGCTTTCGACACCGGCCCATGTTCGTTAACTTTGGATGCCATTGGTATGGTGGTGCTCCGTTATGATGCGATGTTCATGCCGTATGTCTAGCTGGAATCGCCTAATGTATTATGCTTAGTCCGCACATTTACGAGGGGGCGGAGGAAGAGAATGGGGGAAAGAAGGGTAAGAACGTGGGAATGAGGGGAGAGGAGAAGGTGGTGATTTAGGAAGGTGGGGTTAAGTATCGAGGGAGTTAGGGAGAGTGTATGTGCCGGAGTGGATATGCTCATGAATAGTCCTCTCTTTCCCCGCGCTTGTTCCTTCATGTGTGGAGAGGGATAGTGGGGGGTAGGAGGGGAGATGTGGATTTCATTTCCATTTTGATTTATTATCCTGATTTAGTTTGGTCATAGGAAGCGATATGGTATAGTGCAGTAATCCTACCTTCACGGCATATTATGAAACCTACCGCTCCGAAAAATGGATGAGCGAATCGCAAGCACTCGACCGGCTAGGGAGTATCTTTTGTATCGTAAGTATCGAATTCTGCCATGTCGATCCTCTGGTTTAGCAGTTGGTCGGTTTCTCGATAATCTTAGATTGCACACATACATCTCATCCAGTCTATTCTACCCCGCGATCCCCCAAACTGGAAACGCCATACGGGTAGGTCGCAGGAGGGAGCTTTCCTCGCACAAAATGAATTATCCGAAGGCCGCACGAAAGCCGGGATAGCTGTTAAAGATTATATGCCGGTTGTTGGGGAGAAACCAGTGGGGCGTAATGTGGGGAAACCTTGAACGAAATTGCTCCACTATCAACGGAACTTTGTCAGAGCTCAAAGTTCTTGGGCCATCTCGGCTTTGGTGATCGTGTCACTGGGGGGACACTAGTTGTCTTTGATGAAATAGTTGGAAAAAGATGGGATGAGCGATGAGGGAAGGGCAAAATAGAATGAATGATATGTTCAGTTTTAGTTTTTTCCCCTTCCCCCCCTTTTTCCTTTTTCCCACCCGTGATGATATCGCCTCCAGGCTGCCTCGGAAATTTCCGTGGGGAAGCCAAAATATAGCTTGCCCTACAATGCCTTCCTCTTCTCCGCTTACTGTGTTTTTCTCCGTATTGCTCGCCTCTGTAGATGGACTAACTCGACTTCTAGTACAGTACCTTATCGCACGATGCAGCCCTGTACCCACAGAGCGCGCGGATCAAAACCTGAGCAATTCCTCTCGTATATCGCTACAATGCCTCGCAATCGTAAATCCCTCTGCAAGGAAAAAGGGTTTTCGGATAATCTTCTGGGACAGTGCAGTACGGTAAGTTAACGGTGCGCGCCGATGCGTGAGTGAACGATGTGTTCTCACAAGCACGCGCACATGTAATCGTAGTGTCACAAGTACTGCCGAGACCGGATCGAATCTGATTGGTGGATGAGCAGCAAGGCTGAAATGGAAGGGAGCGCCATGTGATGATGTTGTACCGTCGAGATAAGCTTTGGGAGGGGGATGGAGAAAATTGCCCCGTGTGACCGCGTTTGGCGAGGTAGATGGAAAGCCTCACATGCGTTGGTTGTTCTTGCCTTTGCTGGCCATTGCGGGGTTTGTCTGGAAAGATTCTGTGCGGGTGTGGCCGGGCTGTGGTGGTGTTGACTTTTGGAATATTCATCGCGGTACAGTACTCGAGTACAGCCCGAATGCTGTACCGGCATTACATCGGGCAGAGCATTGCCCGGCATTGCATTCTTTGCTGTGCTACCGGTAAGCGTTACTAGGGGTAGATTGTAGATCATGCGGTCCCCGAGTTACTTGCGCGGAGTATAGTATAGCACGGTACTGTACTAGTACTGAGAGGCGAGACGATGCAGACGTCCACGTCTCATCGGCATCAGATAATAGATCGATCCGTCCATTCTCATGCATGATACCCTGGAGCAAAGGAGAAGTCGGCTTGCGATGCGTAGGTACATACATCTTAAACAAGAAGGATAGGTTATATATCGGCGCGTATGATACCCTCATCCGCACGGAGCTAAATTTGCGAGGCATTGTACTAGCAAGGCCGCAACGGGGCTCGCCAGAGACGTTCGCTGCCTGCTAGCTCCTAGTAACTCCATTTCGCTGGCCATTAATCTATTAGGTGTGTTTCACCCTTTTGGAAATTTCCCGAGTCCCCCAGGCTGGGGGTGGTCACCCTAAACTTTCTGGCACCAGCCTGAATTTCGACATCAATATAAAAAAATTTCTTCTTCTCCCCCGCCCCTCGTCTGTCTTTACCCCTTCTTTGCGCGCCACTGGGTTTCGCTAGGGAAATCGTCCCGCAAGTATTACCGTATATGTTGAAGGCTTCCGAATCGGGGGTCTGGTGGAAATGGGGCGTGAGGACGTTAGAAAGGGGAATAATTGGAAAGCTCGGGGTGCGTTTTACGGAGGTACAGCGTGTAAGTTTTGTAGGTTACACAGGGGGTGAGGGTGGCAGTCTTCGTTTGTGGAACCTACAAAACTTACACGCTGTACCTCCGTAAAGAGAGAGTATCCTAGAAGTGATCATTAATTTCTCCGAGTGTACCACCTTGGAAGGCTCTCTCGGGCATCCTCGTGACTGATTGACTGGGCAAGTTGTGGAAGAATAGCGGGGGCTCTTATCATGGGCTGATTAGAGGGGAGGAGGGAACCGAAAGAAGGAAATTATGGACAGGCAGAGTTTGCAAGGACTCTGTCATCCCCTGGTCAAGCGTCTAGACCTAATGCCTCCAGGCTCGAAAAAAGGAGGTTGTTCTGGTGAAGGCGCACGGGGGGTGATGGGATTGGAATATGTTTCTCCTGGCGAACACCATTGCGCCTCGGCTCGATGCAGTCTATCACTCCCTCCAAGTGTGCGCAATACGGATATCCGGCGTGCTCCTCCGCACCCTGCCTCCTTGATCAATTCGCCTACCGTACCCATATCATCCCACCGACAAAAGTATAATAAAGCCTTGTCGTCGCAATGAGCCCCACTCGCCCCCAGCCCCCGCATACCGGTACGGAGATACGTGTAATAGTCCCACTTGTTCACGGCATCGGGTTTATGGCCTACACTTAGAACGCTCCGTGTTGGATCTGCGTAATTTGCGACTGAGCACGTGATCAAGCGGTCCACGCGTAAATTGGCGGGGCGTATGGCGTTGCGCCGGGTTTCAAAGGGTGAATCGCGTAGTATTGTTTGTGTTAGCCGAACTGCGTTTACCTCTCGATCGTGATGGGTATGGTCGAGAATGTGGAGCAGATCGCCAAAGGTCTCTTCGAGTTGTTTGTGATGAGCGCATGCTTTCCACCTTCCCCACAAAGGAAGCAACAATCGCTGGCGGAGCAGTGGAAGAGGGAGCATATTCTGGCACGCTCAAGTGGTCACCAAACCCCTCTCACGCCCGATAGCCCGACCGTGCATGCGTGCCGAGACGAAATCCCCCGACCACGTACCCGTAACCTCCCGGACACCAGAATATGCATACAGCGGCTATGGAAACGGCCTTCGGAGATCCGTATACTGTTCATTGAAGGTGCAATTGTGAGAGGTGTGGCAAATGGAGCGGAGGCTTGGGATATGGTTGGTGTTGGTATGTTTCTTCGTTTCATGGCTCCTCCTGGATGTATTATACTCGCTTATTAGGCTGTAGTTGTCGGCCCTAATGCTCCATAGGGTTCCGGTAGCGTGGGGATCAACCGAGGTGATGTCTTTTGCTGGGAGTGCTGCTGCAGAAAATATCGCGATTGAGGGGCTGAATGTTTGTTGCACTATAACGCTGTAAGTAGTTTGGGTCGGGATGGTGTGTGATGAGGGGCATAGGCTGTCACTCAGCAGTTATGCGCGTTGAGAATAATTGATGCGGAGGTAATGATCATCGATGAGGGTTTGGCGCTGCGGAGTAGAGCGGCTCAAGTGGAGACACAGCGTTTGCATAAAGTGGTGGAGAGCTTTGTGATCGATAGAATTGATTGTTAAGGAGGAAAGTTGAGAAGACAGTTGAGAATAGGAGGGAGGAAGTTAGGCGGGGGAAAGACAGGGAGGAAGGAAAATCAAGCAGGAGAAAACTTTTCATAGCTTGTGAGTCCCTTTACTGGTGCATGCGCCTACTACCGTTGCCTCAGAGCGCGGCTATTTCCAACAATGTGTCCCCGAAGTTATGTAGCTAGGCGAGGGATCGAAGAGGGAGCAAAGGCCGCAGAACATAGAACATTGAAAGATATAAGGAGGTACAAATTGGCGATAAAAAGTGCTATTTTCCAGTACATGTAGTGGTTTGCGTTCTCATCTGCCCAGCCCGCCCGTCTTGGAGGCAGGACGGAGCCAGCTACACAACCATAACTCTCGAAAATTCTAAATAACAGCCATATCTTTAGGATGATGTGGTTTTATAGGAGTGCACAGAGGGGATCCTTCTCTAGTCGCGTCTTTTCTGACTTCAATAAGGCAGTATTTGCCGACAGTAAAATTTCGGATCTCAATGTCATACTGGTCACTTCCGAGGGTTTGTTGCCAAGACTTACTGCTTTGCATGCATTATAAGTGGAGAAAAGCTTATTGACCATAGCCTAGATGATTCAAAGGGGCCGTTGCTGCTAAATTCACCTGAAGAATGCTATGGCATCATTCCGGTTTCGTTACCTTAGCGACACGTTTGCCGAACCAGCTGAATCCCCCTAGGGAATGGGCACCGGTGAGCTTATATTCCAGATTGAGAAAAGGGGGGAAATGGAGGGGGGGAGGAGCGGGGGGGAGCTAGTATCGACGACATATAAAAGACACGGGAGGAAAGGAGATAATAATCAGAATGCGGCATTGTCCGATTGAATAAGGTATACTCGTGAAGGTGAGGGAAGGATGGAGAAGAGATGGGAAATATTCAAGTGCACTCGAGCGCCCTAGTGACTGAGGGGATGGCGAAGAGATAGACTAGTGGTGAAACAAACTAGTTGAGAAAAGGGAGTAGTCTGCAGTGCGGAGAGCAGATATATATCCAGGGGGTTGTGATTTCGGATGCTTTATTTTCCCTATCTGACGCTCCGGTGGATCGTTGGATGGGTTAATTAGTTGGCTCGGAGGTGAGGAGGAATGACCGGGTGGCCTCTGTGCGTGTCAGCAGCTATTCTTGTGTGGTTCACTGACTAGTGAAGTTTGAGCTCCGGCTTTTCTATCACACAGTATCACAGAGTATCACAGAGTATCACTCGAACCAGAACTATAGGCGAGCTATGGCAGATCACATATACGGTAGAGGAGGAGCTATGTGTCTTACACTGACCCGTTCTTTTGTCCTTTTGAACCGCATGATACAGCACGCTTGAGGAGTCGAGCTGGAGGATATCCCGTCCAACTGTCCGGAGAGGGTTCCTCTTGAACACCACTAACGCTCATCTCGCTGTGAAATCACTAAGGATACTGAAGTGGTAGTTGCTATCGCCCTTTAGGCTTTTGCGTTCTGCGGAAATGACGTGGTAGCATGTATTATACAAAGGCAGAAAAAAGAAGCTTATTACTTTCCTATTTATATTTATATTGATGTTTCCGTTTCCGTTTCTATTTTATTTGTTTTATGCTTTGGGTTCCAAGGAAATTCATGATAGCTATGATTAGTGGGAATGCGCCAATGAGCGAGACAGACGTAATCCTCCAAGCTGAGAAGGTAACAAAAGTAAGAAGGAAAATACTATTCTGCAACCGGGTTTGGGATAGAAATCATTAACGAGAATTGTAGGGAGAGGAGGGAATAGTGATAGATTTTTTTTTAATACCAAATAATCAAATTTAATACAAGACTTTACAGCTCTGTGAGGTTTTTAGAAATTGCGATTGCGGAAGGGATGTGTTGGCGCACTCTCCCGCTCTCCCCCCCCCTCCGCCCCTCCGCCCCCCGGATCAAATAGCCCACGTCCACTGCCAAATATGCAACTCCCTTTCTCATACCCCCTTCGCTACCTCCTTTCACTTCTCACCCCGCACAAGCTCCCAGACCCTCTCAGCCCATCCAGTATCCTCTCCCATCTCCCCAACCTTGATCCAGCCCGATACGCAAAACCTCTTCTGCTCCTCCTCTCTGTCCATGACTCTCCCCATCCACCCTAACAATCCCCTTCTCAACCTCCCCGCTCCATGCACACTTCGGGCACACTTGGGACAGCAAAAGTACACCTGTCCGAGGGCGTTTATGGTTGTATGGTACGCGAGTAGGTGGCGCATGCAGCGCTTGCAACAAGCGTGCGGGCACTCCCTGAATTGATAGCGGAGGCGGTTGAAGCGAAGGCGGTGGCTGCAGAAGAGGCAGAGAGTTGATTGGTGGTACATTGTTAGTGGAGAGGAGGCGCGGTCTCGGAAGGAAGAAGGGATAGATGCGACGGACATTTTGTCTTTGTCGGATGTTTGGTTATTTGTGTGGTTGTTGCCTTTTTTGTTTTTTTTGTTTCATGGGATGTGGTTTGAGCCGGCCCCTGGAGTTGTCGACTTCTTTTCGTGGGGTTGACTGTGAGGGGGGAGTTTTAGAGAGAGAGAGAGAGCGGAACTTTTTAGGCTTTCTATATAGCTAGGAAGGCCTGTTGAAAAAAAATGAAGGTAGGTTCTGAATAGGGATGCCCTCGGTTTGTGAGTTTTACCGGCAATATTTCAAGTCACCCAGTTAGGGTTCTAGGGAAGGCTCACCCGGGGAAGGAGACCCACCGTTCGCTGTTGAACGAACTCGGCGAGTGACGAGCTTCTTCCAGAACTTTCCTCTGAGCATAGAAATGAGTGCTGGGTATTGGTACGAATGAAATATGGGCTCCTTGGGCCCATCACTCTCAAGTGCCTGTACCACGTCCTCTGTTTATGGGCTTGTATGATCCAAGTGAGGATTTGTGGTACCGGGGGTGCTAGGACTTGAAAGCTGAAGGAGAAGGAAGAGGTTGTTGCCATGGAGATAAGGCCTTGTCTCGGTTTCAAGTTCTTTAGGGTCTGTTTGGATAACCCTCCGTAGCTCGCTAGGGTGTCTGAAGGAATTGGGACCGGGAAAGATATGTTATTGTTCTCAAGTTTTCTTCTTATTTTCCTTTATCATGTTTGTTTCTTCAAGCTTTTTTTTACTTTACTCTTCCTCGGAAATCCTAGCGAATCAGCCTATCCGAGTATTACGGCAATCTCTAAAATGAAACACCCCCTTGGTATTGGCCAAGCGATATTTTTCAACAATACCATTTTAGTTCTTAAAGTCTAAGTTATAGGGCAGCACTCCCCCTCAGTCTACCTAGTCCTCGCATTCCCGGGTGTAGTCCGACCTATTCCAGTCCACATCGTGTACTACTTTGAATCTTTCTTTGAAATTTTCTCTTACTCTTATTGTGAAGATTTCCAGGTTTCTTAAGCAAGGCGGAGGATCACTCCGGGATTGTGGTTTGTTGTTGTTACCAGTGATATTTCTCCCTAGCATCGTACGGTACCATGCTGTTCAATTTGTGTCTGATGCCAACATAAGAGGGGGGACAAACGAGCAGGGCGGCTCAGCGAACAAAACGCCAAAAGTGACTTAGTAAGCGTTAATTCAAACTGTGGTTTTGTTGGGTGAGTGCTGTTGTCATGGCGGGAGTTTTTCATGTTCGTTGAAGCGCGGTTAATTTTATCCACGGATAATACTGGAGCTGAGTTGGGAAACAAGTCACTGCGATCATTTCCCAAGCAACAGAAAATATTATAGACTGCGAGGGGGGCTCAACGAACGGACTAAAATACCCAATATCATGAAAATCAAAAAAAAAAGATTTAAAAAAAGAGTAAATGCACAAGAGAATACAGAGTAGAACCTAATATTTGACCCGGAGAAATTTCTTTAGGTGGTGTTTAAAGGTTGTTATCGATCTTCGGTGTGCGGTTAGCCCGCCCACGCACAATATGATACATCTCAAAGGAAAATAAAACCCGGCCCCTCCGCCAAAAAAAAAAAAGACCCTCTGCACACCCGGCCTCCTTACCCACCAGCATCAAGGTGTTGCTTGCTGGCTTTCAAATGCACTGTTATGCTCGCGGTAAATATTTTACACCTCAGTGACTCGCGATACGTATTGTTCTATTAGTTTTCTCTCTCTTTCCCCATCAAGTTGAAAGCTAATTGCTCACGGAAATGTAGAATGATAACTGCCGGAATTGGGTAACTTTCTTCCCCGAATCTTGCTACTATTCCTGTTAGCCCAGTAAAGCGCCTCGCCTTTGAACCTTTGGTGGAAGGGCGGTGTAGGGATGGCAACCGTAACGCTTGTATCATACCTTACTTAGTTTCCATCAGCGCCAGAGTACTTGACGCCGTACTGAGATATAGTCTATCATACTGTGGCGCGAAATGTATATGACAACCACACTACTGTCAACCTTAACACCACCCACTTGCGTACAGGCAGCAGAGTGGCTGAGAATGAGGGAAAAAGGAAGGAGATCCGAGGTAATAAGAAGCCACTCTAAAGTACCAAACTTGATTTTCTCTTGTTATTACCCTGGGCGTTTCACAACACCCATATCTGGCAAACGGGAGAGTACTTGTATTGGCCAAAAAAACAAAAAGTCTGATTGGTTTCCAAGTCATCATACTCGAATACAGCCAAGTCTTGTACAACAACGGCCGCAACCTTGGCTATTCTCCCCCGGACAAAATTAACCGCCAGCTGCCATCAAGGCAACAGGCGAAATTTCGGCGATGGCAGCCGCACACCCTCACCAACCCCCCCCCCCCATAATCTTGTAAACCAAGAAAGAAAAAGTTTCAAATTAAAAATGTAAATACATAGTAGAATGCATAGCAGAAGTTGACCTAGAGAAATTTCTTCAGGTGGTGTTGGAAGTGCTCGGTGATGTTCAATATAGTTTATTATCTAACTGAAGGGAACGTGCCAATAAATATTTTTGCCCCCAGGGAGGGTTGCGATGCAGGGCGTCATCCATCTTCGCCAGGCGGTTAATTTTGTCCACAGACCATAACTATAAACAACTGATAGTAATAGTTATTTGTATGTATGGGATAACAATGGAAACAGCAGTATCTAAGCAAGATCTTTGTGTGCTTATTTATTTATCTGTTATGGATTTGGGGCCCTGGATTGTAATGTAACGTGGGATCAAAGTGTTCAATAGAGAGGACAGTTAATGGGGATTTGCCAAGACATTAACCTGTAAGAAGCAAGTATTGGAAAATTAACCTACTGTTAATACACAAGAATGGATGTCCGCCCGTTCCGACTACAGAGCTCCCTGACCATAGCAAGTCAAATAATTGAGAATCCCGCCAGGATGTTGGAGTCACCTCTCCTTGTCTTCTATGGTACTTAGTGTTTCGCCCTAGCCCAGCATCACGCCGAGGTTTCTGATGGTATCATATCCCCTTTGGTAAGGCCTCGGGAGACACCCGCCATAAGAGCACGAATATCACAGGACGAAGAGAATTCAAGCTATTGCATTTTATTGGGGACTATCTTAACCCTTTGCCAATTATCGACTACAGATATTCCAACCAACACCCAGGCACTATAAAAATTCTCAAAGCCAAGGCAAGCAACAGATAAAAATAATCTCACCGAGAGTCCCTAATCTACGGATAATTCTAAACACGGATAGAGTTATGGCGTTCTATGAAAATGCAATCAAACTATGCCTTATATTCGGAACCATCCTCCTCTTCAGAACTATCTTCCGATTTGCTCTCCTCTTCAGATTCAGATTCCTCCCCGATTTCAGGACGGTTCCTCGATTCTAAGTCAGGGTAAGGCGAGTCCTCTGCAGAGACATCCTTTTCCTCTGGGGAATTCGCGACTGCCTTCCCTTTGACTGAGAGCTTTTTAGATCCCGGGCGAAGGTTCGTCTGCGCCTCCGGAGCAGAACTAGATGTGTGGGCAGTTTTTCTCGCTAATAAGATAAGCTTCCCTCTTAGTCCCTAGCTGGAAGTTTTCTCCGGGAAGTGGTAGACCCCCTGGTTTTACTAGATGAGGATGGGCCTGGGGTTTGTTTCTCGAGCACTTGGGGTTCCGGAGTAGCGATAGTTGACCTTCTCACGCGCTCCGATGAGGCTCGGGCGGCATTTTTAGTCGGAATTGTCGACAAGGTTGATCTCCTAGTAGAGACACGAGTTGAAACAGCTTTCTTGGGCCGCGGAGGAGACACTTCTGCTGACACCCAAGTAACGGGTGGCTGCCAACCGGGAGGGACTGACCGCCTCGCGGACGCACCAACACCCGGAACTTCCGCGGGAGCGTGAGGATGCCTCCCAACAGATCTCTCGGGAAATACGCTCATGGCTGAGGTAGGCGCCTTTCCTCCCTGGTGGAGTCAGATAGGTTACTCAGCACATCAACTTCTTGTGCTTTCTTAAGAAGTAAAACGCTTCTTGGCTGACCCCTTAGACTCTCCACTCGCAGATCGGGTGGTAGCAGATGCCTTGGAGAGAGCCGGTAGACTATGTGGCACATGGGCCTCTAGTGTTTCTCTAGAAGTTGGCGCTGTGGAGGAAGTACCCTTTTGCGGGCGGTGGAAAACTATCTCCGGACTATGACAGTTAATTTGGGACATCTAAAGAATTATCCGCGAAATACAAAACGCATCAAGAACTCGGAGGTGTCGGAGAGAGCCAACATACTTCATCGAACCTTCTCTTTCCCTCCTCCCACTAGGACACTATTAGTCAATTAATCCACCCCCGCGCAAAAGAAACTAACTTACGGAAATATCTTGTCAAAACATCTCAGACAACCTATAGTTCCAGGTAAACTCTCGCACTCAGAGAAGCAAATTGGCTAGCCTCCTACAATTAATAAATTAGCATTAATAACCGCCGTTGAAGTCACAACATACTGTTATACGGAACAAGCCATCCGAGTGCACCGTAGGGCACGTATGCGACTCGGCATCAACGATTGTATTTTTCTCAGAGGCGACAGCTTCCTCCAAGAATACAACCTTGCGCGGCCTCCCACGGGATCGACGTTTTTCCGGAACTTGTTTCACACTAGTTGGAACCTTTGGTGCGGCACGTACAATAATTTCCACAAGAGGGTAAGTCTTCTTAGAGCAGATGTCATAGCTCTCTCTCCTAATGTTAGAAAAGAATCGTTACCCAAATTTCGATCCTGATGGTTCTCGTAGTGGTTGATACAAAAAAAAAGGATGGCAATCTTGACAGCCCCCCCCCCCCCCGAGTTATGAAACCACCACCCCGCATCAGTGGCCAAACACCGTGGTGAAGAAGGCAGAAGCGCATGGCATCCACGCCGGATTCAGATGGCAAGGGGTGGGGGGTTGTTGGCATTGCCGGCGCTCTTGTTTATTTTGCTGCGGTCAGTGTTCCCAACCGTCCGGGGTGGCCTAAGTGCAGGACGGCCGTCTTTGGGCAGGACGGCGGGCCCTACAGGGTGAGACATTTTAGTTCAGGGCAGGGGGGTGGACGGCGGGGGACGGCCGGGGACTGCAAGAGTGATGTCTCATGGTGTGAAAAGATTTCGTTTGGAGGTGTATGTCAGCTTGGCTAGTACAGGAGGTCCAAGCGCCGGGACTATAGTCCGTCCGGTCCTCACCTCCCTGGGTGTAGTCCGTCCTAGCACCCCCAAAAAGACTGACTATGAGCCGTAGTCCGTCCCGTCCTCCCCCGAAGACGGACGGACTGGACGGTTGGGAACACTGGCTGCGGTTCATGGTCCAGTGTGAGTGTGTTAGAATGTGGGTAGTAGGGTGAGGTTGAGGGTGAGGAGGAAGGTAGGCCGGTAGATTGCGTGGAAATGGAGGATGTCCTTAGTTATCACTTGTGTCTGCTAGCTAGAAGGGGGTCGAGGGGGGAGGGGCCAAATTGTGTATGAGGTGTTCGCAATGTAATTTTTTAGTGAGTCGAGCCGGACGTAGATCATCTGTGAGGTGGCTTTGTGGCCATTGGGATGTCCGAGTGGAGGCAGGAGCTCGTGTGGCGGATGAGTAAATCTTCCGAGCAGTTTTCCATCGCCACGATGACTTTTTCATAGCGTGCGCGGAGCACAATATCGTCTGCGTTCGCCCGGTAGAATTCTAGGAGTGGTGGGGCGAGGGATGAGAGGTGGAAGTACCCTTTTGAGGGTGGCGGAAAAACCATCTCCGGACTATGAGAGTTAACTTAAGACATCTAAAAATTATCAGTGAAATACAAAACGGATCAAGAACTCGGAGGTGTCGCAGAGAGCAAACATACTTCATCAAAACCTCTCTTTCCCTCCTCCCACTAGGACACCATTAGCCAATAAATCCACCCCTGCGCAAAAGAAACCAACTTACCGAAATCTCTTGTCAAAGCATCTCAGTCAACCTATAGTTCCAGGTGCACTCTCACACCCAGGTAAGCAATTGTGACGAAGCGGTGCGATGGTTGTAAAATGGGATCAAAGTGAAACGGGAATCCTGGAGCTGGGTAGAGTGGTTGTTAGTATTCGCTCTCTATTGGGCATACTCACGGGGCAGGGGAGGCTGTGGTGTCCCTACGTTTCGCGGATCCTTCTGGAGCGCACTTTGAATATTAGGTGGCCATTTTTATTGAACGACCTGGATTAATAAAAGCCACCAGGTGCTTGATGGATGGACGGATCGATGAATCGATGACGGGAAAGAATCGTGGGAGCCTGAGATATCCAACCTCCGGGCTTCGTCGATTTGGGGAAAGTTTTGATGCAACACAATTATAGAAGGGAACAGCGGGGAGAGCAAGACCTGAGGAGAAGGCGAGTAAAGAATAGGGAGAGGAGGAGAAGCGTGAAGGTGTCAGATGAGAGGGGTACTCGATCGATGATTGGATACTTGGGGCGCACGGGAGGGAGTTTAGAGGCGCTCAATCAGAGTTCTTATCGGGAGAAAATATGGTCCTAGGAGGCCGACCACCTTCCTTTCCAAGCAGTGCGGACAAGAGCGCCTAATGGGAGCAGAGAAAAAGAAACAAGATAAAAAGTAGTATCGAAGGAGGAAAGGGGAGTCGTTTGTCCAAAGTTTTCCTCGTTTTAAAGCGTTGTTACCGGAAGGATGAGGATGGCGGAGCAAGAGCTGAAGGAACATCAATCTTGATATGAGGACTTCCGTGTGTGTGGGGCTCGCCAGTGGGAGTGCGGGGGCAGGGCATGCTTTCAGCATAAATAATTTCTAGGTTTCTCACCACCCCAGATTGGTTCCCCTGGCAGAAGTTCTTAGGATCCTGACCTTCATGGGAAATCACTCGAGAATTGTAAAAGAAATATTGTTGAAATAAGCTCTGATGCACTTCAATCAAAAATTTATTATAAACCAAAGGGAGCAATGCCAATCCGGGTTTCGACACGGAGGTGGAATGGTAAGGGCGCGTTTGATTGCAATGGTCCCATTGTCCCATACAAATAACCTCTTCTGCATTTAAAAAGGGGTGAACAGAATGGTGGTTTGTCAGCGAGGGTTTGAGGTGGGAGGTCGCCGGGGTCGGAGATTGCCATCAGGGCTACCAATACTCGAAGCTAAGTTTTGCGGGGTTTGCGGGTCGATATGGACAGCTCAACAACAGCAGGTGGGCCAGGGGCGGTGGGTACCCATTTGGGCCTGCTATGGGAGGTGGAAGTTGGTTCCGGGTGATGGAAGAATTTCAGCTCCTCGTATCATGCAAGGATAGGACTGCATAGTTGACACTTCTGCACCTGTAATTCCAATCGCAATTGCAAAGTGACGAACCCACTCCCTAAATTTGGTTTCCGCATCGGTGATCCGGTGAAGCAAAATTCCATTCATAAAGAATGAAGGTGAGATTTTCAATCCCCGGTTGCTAATCAGTCAGTTCCTCAAGCTTTGGTTGGGCCAAATCAAGCTGTATCTTGACTCGGTAATTGAAGATCGAACAAGTATGCTTCTGATCTCCCTTAACCTTTCCCTCTGCGATCTTAAGAAATTTTCCGTGGTCAAACTCTGTAAATCATATTCACTGTAAGGAGAACACTACCTCTCAACCATGATCCCCGCCTCTGGCTCGGCTTCCGATTGGATGGATTGAGAGTATGTGGGTGATCCTCCAACCAAAAGCAGTGCTTATTTCCACCTTCCAAGTACGCCATATATTACGCCGGAATGTCTAGGGCATATTAGATTCCTCGAATAGGTTTTACTGCGCCTTACCCGAACCTCAGACAACTTCTGCTCCTTTTCTAGGTCAATCATCGCTCTTGGTTTCATGTGTAGCTCGGTTAGTCAACCTAACACATCGAGATATTCACCGGTGAGCCAATTGTCATAGTGAGGCTTCATAATGGGAGTGACTAGTGGAGCGGGTTTTTGAGATTGTTTTGCGGGAGAATAACATAAAATCAATTCTGGACTAGAAAAGAGACAAGACCAACCGACCGACCGACCAAGCCTAATGCCCTTTTACTTCACTAAACCAACCAACCAACAAACTAACCAACCAAACAAGTAAGCCAAAGGCCCAGGACTGGTGCCATCGTAGTTTTTCGGGGGGTAGGGGGGGGGATGGGATGGGGAGGGGGAGGGGGAGGGGGGGGAAAGAGGGGGGGGCAGTCCCCATCGACGAAGAGTATCAGCTGTCCTTTTCTGCTCCAGACGCTGCCAGAATTAGTTTTAAATAGAATTCAGGCAAGGCCTGACCAAGCTTGACTTACAGTCTTCTGGTTCCGGGCTGCTCTCAATCTCCTTCCATACCTGTTCATAATAGTTTCTCAAATCACCCTCCGTGAGGGTATAATCCTCTTCACCCCGTTTCTTGCTTGGAGCACGTAGAAAAATGGCCTCAAAGTGGATCTTTAAAGGGTTGGTAATCTTGCCTTCGCTAAGGGTTGTGGTTTCTTGAACCATGGGAGGGTCAACCTCGTCGTCGTCGTTGCCTGGCGTGAATCTTGGGTTCTCAACTTTTTCTTGCTCCCAAGTTTCGATCCTCATGGTTTTGGTAGCAATTGATACCAAAAAAAGGATAACCATTTTGACCGCCCCCCCAGAGTTACGGAACCACCACCTCGCATCGGCGGCCAAACGCCGCGGTGACTCGGCTACCCCACATTCGAGGATGACACTCGGCCAGTCATCAATATCAGGGCGGGCCACTTTAGGCCTTAATGCCCCATCGGCTTCTTTACTGCACGCCAGGCCTTTGTAGGTGGTGCTGCGCATACTGCATATCTTTTTCCCCTGACCTTTTTGGTCTATCTTTTTCCGAAGTGCATGCACAAACTCGTCAACCAGCATGTCGTAGATTGGGCCTGGCAGTATTTTGATAATCAAGGTTTGTGGTTCGTTGAGGTAGAGGAATCGAAGTATCTTGTAACGAGCGTCGCGAACACGCTCGATATTCGCAAGCTGTTTTTGTGTGACGGGGCAAAAAACAAGATACGGGGTACCGCATTCGTCAGCTTTACCAGAACGCACCATATTAACTCGTGAATCGACTGCTCGCTTGACCGAGCGAATATCACGATATCCCTCATGCTCCACCCCCTCTAACCCTTCGGTAAGATAATAATGCATCTCACGTGGGCTCATACGCTCTATCTGTGGCGGGCTGCTTGGGGTGGGAGAGACGTCGCCTTGCTCGGTGTGCACGGCAGCCATTCTTTCACAGGTTGGTTGCAGAGGGAGAAGGAAGTGATGCCTGCTAGGTGGTATGAGTATCAGTCGTTGCGGCAAGTGAGTTTTTGAGGTTGTGATGAAGCGGTGCGATGGTTATAGCATGGGATCAAAGTGTTGCAAGTCGGCATTCCAACTTTAAGCATTTATTGTTGTCACATGACCTCACCTAAGACAGTCACCCCCGCACAAACTATCATACCTGTGTCCCCTGAGATGTTAGGTAGGGTACTGCTAGAATTACATAAATAAGCCACGCGGCTTATTCAAAGGTCGAGTTGTGGAGCAAGGGATTACCCTATCTAAGGGCTCGTACTCATGTGGCTGTGGCCTCTTCCAAGGTGCGGCTTATTTATGGAATTCTCAGGTATGATATCATACTTGCCGCCATACTGGGATATATATCATACCGTGCTGCGAAACGTACTCGAGTATATGACAACCACACTAATGTCAACCTTAACACCACCCACTTGCGTACAGGTATGATACCAGAGTGTATCATACTAGCCAAAAAAACTAAAAGTTATGATTGGTTTCCAAGTATATAGCCAAGTCTTGTGCAACAACGACCGCAACCTTGGCTATTCTACTGTAATTCTCCCCTGGACAAAATTAACCGCCAACCGCGGGCAAGGCAACAAGCGAAATTTCGGCGATGGCAACCGCACTCCCTCACCAACAATAATCTTGTATCATAAACCAAGAAAGAAAAAAAAAATTACAAATTTAAAATGTAAATACATAGTAGAACGCATAGTAGAAACCGACCTAGAGAGATTTCTTCAGGTGGTGTTGGAAGTGCTCGGTGATCAATAATAATATTATTATAATTTATTATCTAACTAAAGGGAACGTGCCAATCCGTTTTTTGCCCCCACGGTGATATGGTTCCGTCGCGATAAACCTGCTCATCTTCGGGAAAATAATCGCCCAAATTCAACTTTTATAATGATCACCACAAAGAAGAAAATATTTCTTGATTTTAAGATCGTATAAATGTAGCTAGCCACCTGCTCTATAGATCTACGATTTTAATTGCTGGAGATATGGACTGGGAGACCATGATCTTTGGGTTTGAAGTTGGAGAATTTTGTATGGAGACCTAAATTAATGGCCGCCTGCAAAACATAGGCAAAAATAAGCCAAGACACACCTATTTCAGGGGTGAGACATTTCACTAGTCCCAATTCAGTCAAATAGTTCACATTTTTCTTGGCATTGCTTGGAGATTTTTGCCATTCTAGATCAGTTTTGTAGGTTTCTGAGCTCCCTCAGCAGCAGATATCCCTAAGAAGTAGAGAATGGCCAGCTAAATCACAAGAAATAGGAAAAAAATGCCAAGAATCTGCTTAATAATCAGGCCGAACAATGGCCGCGCCTACAGGTTTATCGCGACCGGAACCATACTTCGACTAACCAAAAACATTGAGCCGATTTGCTTACCTAGAACGAGGGGTTGTCTGAGATGTTTTGACAAGATATTTTCCGTAAGTTAGTTTCTTTTGCGCGGGGGTGGATTAATTGACTAATGGTGTCCTAGTGGGAGGAGGGAAAGAGAAGGTTTGATGAAGTATGTTGGCTCTCTCCGCATAGGACAAAACTTTTCGTCCGATGCCCTTTTTACACCAAAAGTGCCCATTTTGACCACCCTCTCTCATTGCGCAATGTCTATGAAAATCAGCGAAAATTTGACCTTGCATTAGCAAACCCGTAGATAACATGAACAAATTTATAGAAGCTTTAAATATCGCCAAGTGGTGGAGAAAAGGTCATTTAAGTATCTGGTATGATATCTGTTGCCATGTACTTTTTTGAATGGAGCCGCATACAAAAATCTAAGTCACTTTCACACCAGTTGATGCAATCAGGAACCATGAAGGGAGCTTTGATTACTTACACTTCTACTTATAGAGGTTTGAATAGATAGTGATTCCCTAGCTGATAGAAATATTTCAAGTGTTTTTATATATGCAGTGTTGAGAATTGTTTGTTTAAAAATGTCCGTTTTTGGTGTAAAAAGGGCATCGGACGAAAAGTTTTGTCCCGTACTGTACTTAGGCTAGCAGAGTGGTTTTCTGCCGTTGTTATCAGTTTGCTGGGGGCTGGTTTCGTTACATCAGAGCAGTATTTTCATCACTCCAGCATGTCACTTATAAGCAGCCCATCTGAGTGGTGTTTGGTAGTCGTTTTAGGTTGGTCAGGGTTGATATCATTTTGCCTGAGCTGTATTTTCAACTTTACAGTGTGCTCATTATCAGTAGTCCATCTGAGTGGAGTTTGTGTATTATTATCTGGCTTGTCGGTGTTGATGTTGTCTTGTCCTTGCAGTATTTTCACCACTCTATCATGCCCCTTCCTGACAGGCGACGAGAGTGGTGTTTGGGTTCTGTTAGGTGGTTCATTAGGGGTGACACTGTCGCATTAGAGTAGCCCCAGTATTTGGCTGTAATTTTCTGGTTTATTTCCCTGGATGTCCTTTTGTCCCCGCAATATTTTTACCATTCCGTCGCGCCTCTTCTACCATGCTAACCGGAATGATTTTCAGCAGGCATTTTCAGGTTTATAGCTCTTGCTGTCGTCTTGTTCAAAGGTATTTTTACTCCTCACTTGTGCCTATTCCAAGCAGCTAACGGGAGTCTTGTTTCGGGTTAGTGGTTGTTCTCTTGTTTGTTGTTGATGTTGTCTTGTTCAAGCAGTATTGTCACCACTCAATGGTATCTATTCGAACTATGATACCAAACCGGGCTTGTACTCGGGCGCGGGTTAAAGATCCGGAAAGAGTGACCTCGATATCTATGTTGCAACCATACATTTTGCTTGTCACTTCTTCCGGATCTTTGATTTGCCCCCGAGTATTCGGTACTCGATATCTCTCTGGTTAGAGTTGGCCTCGTCGCATCCGAGAAGTATTTCCTAGCACTCCCGGTTTGTTTCGGTTAATAGTACATTATCCCTGTTATATTATAGATTAATAGAGTTTTTAGTGTAATCCCGTAAACGGTTTCTATCTCCTCTCTTGTCCCCTACCGTAAAAACTTGAATAATTGGACGGTGTGCTATGTCGTTGGACTTTCCTCTCCTAGTAAGGTCAAGAAATTTTTGTTTTTTTTCTGTCTCGGAGGGGGGAAAGGGGCCGTGTTTTTGCTGTGTTTTTGCCCCCTTTCCAGAGAAGGGAATTCTGGACTTCATAGCACACCGTCCAATTATTCAAGTTTTTACGGTACCATATCCCTACTGTTGTTCTGGCAATACCGTATTAACTCGATAAATTGGGTGTCTCCGTTTTAAAACAAAAGCCCGCTCGAAAGCCTAGTAATGAACAAGGTGGGGGTAGGAAGATCGCTTTATCTGATGTCAAGGACCCCCCATTCCCGGCTCACCTACTCAGCCGTGAATACCTTCCGGGAGCCGAATATTTGATGAGAACTCCCGCAAAATATCGCCTAGCGGAGGTATTCTTGGCAAAGACGAGCGAGTACTGGAGTACTTCTCCAAATCCACAGTCTTACGAAATCGGGTCGGCGCTAACAGGTTTCTGGTATCGTTGTCCTCAGGCCGGACATACCCCATCCCGATCGAGCCGTGTGCTGTGTTGTCAGAGTTGCCCCTCTGGTGTTTCTTTTGTTTTTTTGTCTCTCAGAGGGGTTGAGCCGCTCTTCTTTTGCTGTGTTTTTTGCCCCTTTTTCTAAAGTAGGGAATTCTCAAGGACATAGCACACGACTCGATTATCCTTATTTTCATGGTAAGCCATTCATCTCTCTCTTTCTTCTCCCCCTTGTTTCCCTCACACGCGTACTGGTATGCCCCGAACTCACCCACAGGGCAAGACACCCACTCCAAGCCGAGTTGACTGCCGCAGGTCTTTGACAACACACGAGGGAAGGGTTGAGATGGTTGGTCGAGGGTACCATATCGGACCGAGGATGAGGTTGGCCTTCTGTTATCTTGGGTAGTAGCGTTTCCTTGAGGTGAGTAGGTGTTTTGTGTTATACTATGTGTGCAGGATCGGTCAGGGTATTGGTGTGAGGCTAACATTAGTGAAACTAATGATTGAGTGATAGTGCGACGGGGTTTGGGGATGTTGCGTTCCAAGTCCATGACCGATAGTAAAGCATGTGGTGAGCCGCCAATAATCTTTTCCTTCGAACAGTAGTGAGTGAGTCCTTGCCGACTTATCGTTGGGTCTTTGGCAACTTACCGTTTACTGCTGAATGCATCTGTAGGAAATATATCTCTCGTTTGACAGTCCCTCCACTTCCTGACTCGAGAACTCCGAGCCTTCTTCTACACCTATCATATCATGGTACGTAGTACGTTCTCCTGTTAGCTTTTCTCTTCTTTCTGTTCAAGGTCAATTTCTATCGTCCACAACCCTCTATGATCAACTAGCTCTAGGCCGCGCCATCCCTATACGTAGGGGTGGTAGGGGTGTGGGAAGATCAAACACCGGAACTATTTCAGTGTGAGGGGTGGCATCTTCGGTCCGGAGGTACCATCATCGCAAGATGCCCTACTTTCCAGCTCTGTCCAGAGTCTAAATGGATAAGAACCCTCCATTCTGAGGCAAACTGAAAAACATCTGGACGTGGTCCCTCCTTTTTCCCGGAGTAAAACAGGAAAAAAAGAAAAAAAAACCTACACGTTCACGCGTTTTATGTTTTATTTTCTTTTTCTTTTTTTTCTTTTTTTTCCTGAAATTCCCTATGCAGTAATGAGATGAAAAAAGCTAACAGGAGAGAGTTTAGGCTACTATTTGTGCTGGTGTAGCGAGTTTTCAGGGCCTGGGGGTGGCTGCATAGGAATCGTGATAGAAACGGGAATAGGAGCCGCTGAGATAAATCAAGCGTATCTCTGCCATTGCCGAGTGAAGTCTCCTATAAATATGAGGGGTGAACGGAAAAGATACTCTTCAATATTAAAGTGGGTAAGTCGAGCAGCCAATCCTGCGTATCCATAGTGGTATCTGTGATTTATTTATAACCACCAGGTTGTATCCACCTTATATTCCTGCCTTTTTTAGCTTTTAGTTTTTGTATGACCAATTCCATAAGAACCTAAGCCATTGCCGCATGTTAGAATCCTTATCTCACTCCTCGGTCATCAGCCGTTACCTGTCTACACCAATTCCCTGGAGCTCTCCCGTCACCTGTAGGGCACTTCTGCCACCTGTATGAAAGCGCAAGGCAGATACGCCAAGCTGAGACACCCGCAGTCCCCGCCTGTACGCTCCGGGCGTCCCCCCGGGTACGCCGTCCGACCCGTCCGGACCCGAATACGGACGGACTCGACGCTTAGGTTCACTGCATGGTATCCATCATGATCGGTAGACAGCAACCTACGAATGTCGACATCGAAAGCATTCAAATGGGTGAAGCCCAGAGGGCTGCTAGTGCATAGTAAGTTAGCGCTCTTCTAACGGCCCAACTGGCAGATGGCTGGTGACTGTTATTTTGTTAGTTTTTAGTGGACGTTTTCTCATTTCTGTCCACTCTGAATCTGTATTTATACAATGGCTGCTCCATCTGGGGGGAATCACATCACCCCTCGGATGGAAGTAACCCTATCGTGGGATGCATGTTAGGGCATATTAGTTAGTAGGTGAGTGGGACTGTCACCATGTCGAGGGTGACTGGTGTTTCTGGTGTTTGTGCGATAGAGAGCGCACTAATGTGCGAGTAGTTACCACGAACAGTATTTAGTCCCCCCTTGCGTTCTCTTTCTCTCAGCATCATAACCATCATCACTCTACACACCGGATAGCAAACACACTTCAGTTTTTTTACCACCTTTATTTCGGGTCTCTTCTGAGGACGCTCGTCTCATCGGTGCTTGTCAGTGGTTGCTGCGCACGTTCAGACATCTATCAGCCTCTGCCACCACACTGGTATTTTTTTCTATATTTTACCGAGTTTCAAATTTTCTGAGATCAGCAATAACGGCCTTCTTCTAGCATACAAAAATGAAAGCTCTTTATGATGAGCTATGGAGGAAGCAAGGACCCCTGGTGAAAGATTTTACGGTCATGGTCCCTAAGCCCAAGTTTAATATTTGGCCAGCCTATGAGCTGAGCCTTCGAAGGTCCACGAAAACTATGTTCCCTCCTATGCAGTTTGTGTCGGGTGAACACAAATTTAAGATCCTTGATTGTAAGGAGAAACTGCCCTGCGCGAGAAGTACATATATTATCCGCAACGAATACGAGCATGTTCGCAAGCTTCTTATCAAAGCAGAGGACACCAAATGGGAAGAAGTTAGTAAGATCTGGGACGAGCCTATGCAAGGTGCGAATCTAGATTATAAGGTGTCTGGGCAACCTGGAGGAGGTATGTAGTGATAGATAAATCTTTTATTTTATCCAATTCAGATACTAACAAATATGTAGGGAAATCCGTTTGCCTCTCATATATTCTGGCTCACAGACTATATACAGGCGAGCCAACAGTTTATAGACTCAACGATGACTGTTGCTACTTGTTTGACGACGATACACCGGGAGTTGAAATGACTGCAAAGTGTCTTTTTCAACTTAGCAACAAAAAGAAGAGTGGGCTTTGGATTCTCACTGACGAAGCTCTGACAGATGCGCGCTGGAAAGGTCGTGGCCATCCATGGTTTGTTGTTCTTGGTGCCTCACCAGCCAAAGTACGGCTCTCCAGAGATTGGGAAAAAGATCGTAATGTAGGAGTTCATTTCATTAGCCCGTGGAGCTGGGCTGAAATATTTGCCGCCTATAGGTATTGATTATTCCTTTATTAAGTGAGTTAATGGCTAATTTGTCTGATAATAGTGTTGAAAAGAAGAGGAAAGTGAAGGTGGCTGAAGAAAGGAGTACCGCAAAGAGTGATGGGGAAAGGAGCTCTGTGGGAGTTGGGGGAGGGGAGGGCACCACCGCAGCAGATGAGGGGGGAGGCGCTGTAACAAATGCGGAAATCGAGAGACTCTATACGACTTTTTCCTGCCTCGGACCCGTCGGAAGAATATGTCTTCAAACAATTAACATTCGCACTGAAAAACATTATAACGAAAGTCTGGACATCTACGAGGGGCAAGTGAGCAGGGAAATTGATGCTTTTATTACCATGGGAGGCCGTGAAAACTTGGAAGGCAGCGTGCATGAGACCTCATCGCACAAGATTATACTGATGGAGCCATTGAAAGATGGCCGTGCTTATACTCCGCGGCTTAGCACCCGCTGGATCGCATATCGTGTGTACGAGAAAGCCCTTCAGCGTTCTCAACAGGATTGCTTCGTCCTGTATAAACACCTATCGCAGCAAGATAACTTAAGAAGCGCAGCTGGGTGGTTTTTTGAGCGATATGCTCATGACTGGTTTCGCCAGGGTGGGATCTTCAGGGCGGACGAAATCCCAATTACAGATCAGGATCCCCCTAGTTTTCAGTTTGAAATAAAGAAGTCTACAGCACGGATTCCGAATTATTTTACAACACCGCAAGATTTGGCCAAAAATGTTCGCTCCAAGAGTGGCAAAGCTATCAAGCCTGAAGAGCTGAAAAAATACTTTTTGCCATATATTTCGAATTATGGATCGATCGACGGACTAGTATTCAGTGATCCTACTACGGTCGTCTTATTCCAAATCACACTAGCGGAGAAACACGAAATAAAACCCCATGGGGTAGCAGAACTCCTCAGGGCATTGCCGGCAAAAATCAGGAACGTTCAGATAGTGTTCGTTATTCCTCAAAACCGTATTGCCAACTATGCAAAACGGCAGCGTGTACCGGATAGCAATGCCCTTGATTTAGGAAGGAAGAAACTAGAAGTAAGGCAATTTCGCCTAATTTTACGGGATGAAGATATGAAGGCTGTTTCTGGCCAGGGGCCTTTTGAGCCACAGGAGGAGGATGATAGTGATCAGAGAGAGAGGCTCTGACGGGGGAGATGCTGAATGCGGGAAAGAGAAGGTTGGATAGCAGGTGACGGAAGAAGGATTTTCTCTCTTGGGAGACTTGGTAGCGGGCCGGGATTGGGCTTTCTTGTGGCCAGGAGGTTCTTTGTTATCTCTTCTGTTGGTTTGTGTGGGGTGGTGGGTGGCGAGCCGGTGTTGGGCTTTCTTGTCACTTGGGTTTTCTTTTCTTTTCTGTGATTTTATGTGAGGTACTGGGTCACCAGCCTGTACCGGGCATTCTTCTGGCTTGGGTGTTCTTTTGTTGCTTTTCTGTAGGTTTGTGTCGGGTGTTCGGTAGTCGGCCGGCCTGTATTGGGCTTTCGTGTGGCTCAGGTTTTCTTTGCTTTTCTTTTTAGTTAGCTTGTGTGGAATACTGGGAGGCCGGCCTGTGTTGGGCATTCTTATGGCTCAGGTTTCCTTTGGTTTTCTTTTTAGTTTGCTTGTGTGGGATACTGGGAGGCCGGCCCGTGTTGGGCATTCTTGTCGCTCAGGTTTCCTTTCCTTTTCTTTTCTGTCTGTTTGTGTGGGGAGCTGGGAGGCCGGCCCGTATTGGGCCTTCGCGTTGCTTGGGTTTCCTTTTTTTTCCTTTTGTGTCTGTATGGGGTGCTGGGTGGCCGGCCAAGGTTGGACTTTCTTGTAGCTCAGATATTCCTTTCTTTTCTTTTCTGTAGGCTCGTGTGAGTGACCGGTTTGCAGATTAGTTTAGGTTCAAGTAATTGGGCTATGATTGGTAGAGAATCTTGCGGTTCTTATTTGTTCTACGCTGCTAGCAGCATCCTATGTCTATACAAAAATTCTCCTACACGAAAAACTTTTCTTCTCCTTTGCTCAAGTCTGTTCTTATATCACTGCCTCTTTCTTTCCAAACCATCCCCTCAACCTTGCAACAAATTTTGTCTCTGAATCCCTTGACTTGGTTTCAACTACATACCGAGTTTTCCCTTCCTCAACATTGCTGATACCTGTGCATTTTTCGCTACAATCATAGTGTAACACTGGTTCGTTCTATCTTCTAGCTAACCTTACTTCCAAACCTTCAGAATCCCCTCTAGTGCGGTTCCTGAATGTTCCCAAAACATCTCCGGTGCACCTAACCTTTCGCCCATACACACCCTTACTTCAACTCCTCTACTCCCAAACCAGTTCCAAACAAAACTCTCATAATCTAAATATCTGGTTTAATAGTAGTATCGTGAGTATGGAACCTTTGTGAATATTTTAACATAGGTTGGTTCAATTGATTGTGAATTGTAAGGTATCTTTTACTAGGACGTTTCTTTCGTAAGTTGCAGATATCGAGTCGTTGTTTCTTGCACTTCAGAGAGTAGATATAGCTTTATCAGTTCTTTTCTGTACGACAATGCCTCGGCATGGATGGATGATGATATTAAGTTCATAGCCTATCAGTGTTCCGAATTATCCAGGGGCCCTACAGGGACGTCGGGATAATGTTAAGAAGACGGGACGGGACGGGACGGCTAGCCGTCGTCCTGTGTAGGATAACGTAGTATACTCCGGGGACTGTCGGGCTGGGCTAGGACCGCGGGGTCCTACAGGCTAGGCATTTATTAATCTAGTGAGACAGACAGGAAAATGGCTGCTTAGGCGGACTGCAGGGGAGATGGCAGGAGAGCCGGGATTGCGTGGAGGACCATAAGGGGTATCGGAACAAGGTAGGGTGTGGGTAAGGACTGCGGGGGAGGGGGGGCACAGACGGCGGGCATTAGGAATGACGGCCTGGCACATGTGGAGAAAAATAAGGCGGATGGTGAGGGCTGAAGACGAACTATGAGTGATATATGGTAATTCTATGTAACCTACACAATAAGCGATGTGCCTTCGAGAAAGAGAAGGTTAAATAGATCATCAAGTACTCCAAGTGTTAGGATAAAACTGAACCAATCATTCCTCTAGGAGCCTTATTTTCCCTTTAAAATACTTCCATAAGTCTTTTGCTTTAACCATAGTCACAGTGATGTTGCAACAAACCCAAAGAACCCAAGCAACCGAAGTTGATTCGAAGAATGATATCTGGGATTTTCCAGAAGTGTTGTCATACCGGGAAACTCAATTGACCTTCTCGGATCCGGATATCTGCACTCAATATGAGAACTTTCCGACCGCGATAGTACTAGTACCCTCTCCAGCAAGCATCGCAATTGGGCCAGGGCTGAGAGGCAAGAATTTGGGTCGGGCCGGGTCGCCCAGGTGACAAGCCCGGGTGGCCCGAAACTGCCCGAAACAGAGCCCCAAGAATTGTCACTAATCTTTTTCGAATCACAAGATATGAGTGATATCTTGTGATTTTAAACAAAAGGGCTGTGAACCCCAGGACTTGCGTCATCCCCAAGCTAGTGTTCTGCCGAGAAATTTTCGGCCTCACATTTTTAATTACCCTTTTTCATCCAAGTCGCGGATCCTGGCTTTGATTCTTCACCGGTCATCTCGGTCTAGGAATATCCCTCGGCAAGATTTGGGGATATCGTAATCCTCTACACTCTACCGCCCTTCCCTGCTCAGTCGCGTCAGACCTTGAAGACGATATTAGTGAACTCTCCTCTGTTTCTTCTTATCCCAGCTCTCCCGGAACTTCCTCTCAAATCCCACTTGACCGAAGTGTCATTTCTCATGTTAATAAAGACGACGAAGATGAAGTGAACCGCTTTTTATCAACACGAAGTCCTTCTCCGGTTCCTACTCCGCTCCCACTGCAAAAGTGAAAACAGTTGATACGACGCTCTTCTGTATGGGGCAAACCGAAGGAGCCACTTGGGCAATTGGTAGAAAATCTGTCTCTCAAGTGCTAAAGTTAAAACAATTGTCATCTTTAAAAATAGAATTGGATTAATCCTTGCTCTTGAATAGTTTGGGCGTTTCGGGTGGCCCGGGCTTTATTGGGTCGGATCGGATTTGGGTCGGGCCAGCAATCATTTGGGCCGGGTTTGGGCTGGGTTTAAGAATTTACGGCCCGGGCCTGCCCATTGCGAGGCTTGCCCTCCAGCAAGGATATGATTACCTTGCAGATCCATGCCGGTGGTTTCTGAGTTCTAATTTGGCAAACAATTTTGGCTTTTTTATTTCTTACAGAAGTATCCTTCCTTCCTTATTAGTTTAAGCATATCGCACATGACTCGCCTTATCATAAACTTTGAGCGAGATCAAATCGAGAACTTGGAGTTTCTGAACATACCAACCAAAGAGATGTAACAGAAAAACACCACAGGGCCCTACCTCCACCTGCCTTATTCCGTCTATGGACTCGAAAAGAGACGGACTACCGCCGGCCTTCCGGCCGGTCCTACCCCCAAGACAGACGGACTGGACGGTTCGGAACACTGTAGGGTATGGTGCCCGTAGGCTGTGGTATTATAATTTGTATTCCACCAAGTGGGAAATAGGCCAAATATGATCTAAATATCAAATTGTACTGGCGATGTTGAGGTTCCAGTAATTCCAATATCCTACATGATCCCTTCTCCTGTTTCCTGCCGAAACTTTCTTTTCTGGTAGGATATTACTCCAATTTTCTAAGAAAATGGCCAATGCTGTGACCAGGGCTAGTGCCACGCACCCTCATAGCTTAGCGGGGCTTTACACTGGGGGATATGCACACGGAAGGCCAGTTGGGAAGCGCTAAGTGTATAATGTTGTTTCTGTGACATGTCTGAGAGTCTTCTCTCTGGTTACCCTCTCTATATTGACTGTCTCAAATATAATTTATATGCAGCTTGCCTGATAGCCTTTCCAGGTCGTCTGCTGAAATGAACAGTCAATTAATAGGAGTTATTTCTCATGATATTTGTAAGTGCAAAACCTGTGATGCTGTTACTATAATGAACCAGAATAACAAGGAGGACGACCTACAAGAATTGTCCGAACTGGCTTACCCAAGCCTGCTTTGCAGGGCAGGGTAGGTTCACCAGCAGGCAGTTCTTGACGTGGTTTCATCAAGAATGTGGTGGGGGCTTTCTGAATTTCCTTTGGTATGTGTTTAGTTGTCCACGGAGCTGGCGAGAGACAATCTTGGTTGAGGACTGTGGTTGGTGGATAACTTGCGCTGGGTCTAGGACCCAGTAGCCGGTTCTCGTTAGCAGCATAATTTATACTCGGATACTAGGGTTAGTCCGCGAACACCGGGATTTATTCTGAGCATGAGCTAAAGTGGCAAATATCCAATAGAAACCGTGAATAGATAGTTCAACCAATAGTAAAGCAGAAAGCGTTCGAGGAATTCTTCTGGTTTTCAACCCACACCCCTTAGTGCGTGCGCTATTCCCAATATCGTCGTTAGCTTTGTCAGCCGTGTGTTCGCGGACTAGCCCTGGTATCCGAGTACCGTATGTAGGTTGAGTTTGAGATTCGGGGTGCTACGACCTTCTTTCCCCTTTGGTCGGTGCATGTCTCACCTGCGCGCCCGAATGGCTAGAACTGCGCTTTGGTCCATTGGGACCGCACCAACTCACCAATAGTGATACGTTTTCTCAGTCGATCCCAACAATAATCATGGTTATTATCTTCCTCTGACTCATAATATCACTTGGGCACTGTATCAGCAATACATGATCAAGCTGGAAGCTGAAGCAGTGTTCCCAATTGGCCAGGCCGGCCAGGCTTCAGTGAAGCCGGGCCCGGCCTGTTGAACATTTCCCTGATCTAGCCAGGCCCGAGCCCGAGCCTGGCTGGGCCGGGCTGGCACCGATGCCATATAGGCTTTTTCCCTGCTGCCTGATAGGCCAGCCAGTATGACTTCTGCCAACCCACTCATAGCAAGCGGCCACTCCATGTCAACAGCAAAATTCTTGGTTAACTTCTCCCAATTACTCCATAAGATTAAAAATAAAGGAACAAATTCGCTTTATTAGCGAAAAAAACACTAAAAGATGTCAGAGATAGTGAATTAATTAATTGAATTAATTGTAGAAAATGAGCTGCTGTTGTGGTGGTGCATCAACTGTGCGCAGTAGAATCGTGACTATTTCGAAGGCATCAATAAGGAGGGTTGACTGTAAATAGTTTACAAAATAACATTGAAAATACAACAGTTTCGCTTTATTCGCTTGGGGATTTAAAGTAGTTCCTGCTGAAGAGGCAGAGTAGGAGGGAATGATGGTAGGAGCGGGTTGTGGTGGTGGCGATGGAGGTAAATCTTTAAGACTTTATTGAGTTGGTTGAGTATCACTCGTTGTATGATTTATTAAGAGGCAATAACCGAAGGTGGGGAGGAAAAAGATCAAAGGCGATAAAATCGAAAGAGGGGAGGGGGCTGGAAGTCTTTTTGATTGCCTCCTCAAAATCGCACCCGCAACCCAGACTATTGGAAGACCCTAGATCAGAATGACCCGAAAAAGCTTGCTTGCCCAAGTTCGTGAGCACCTGCAATTATTGTTAGTTCAATTCTGGAGAGCGTGGGCGAGCGGCACGAACCAAGTGCGTGTAGTGGATGTTACATTTCATATCCTTCCTACAAAGTGCCCAAGTTGAGCGGGAATTCTCTGACTCAATCGTTTACTAGTGTGCAACCCACCGCCACCCTGATTTCTCACAATGACAGTTTACGAACTTATAGGATCTTCAATCGGTGGTAGGTATAATATATCAACTTCGTTGTGAGATATGATACATATGAAATAACTTTAAACTAGCGATTTTGGAGAAGGAGATGAAAGTGTCGATAGGCTCCAACAATTGAAGAGTGAGACTTTTGTCCATTCTTGGTGTGAAAGTGTTAAAATCTTCACGAAGGTTCTATATTCACTACACGAACTACAATACCGAAAGTTTAGGTTAGGAGAAGTTTTTGTTTGGGGAATATTGGAGGGCGTGAGAGTTAAAGCAATGGGGTGTATGGGCGAAAGGATGGTGGAGCGGAGATGTTTTGGAAAGATGCAGGAACTGGCACTAGGGTGTGACCAAGGTTGGAACTAAGTTTTTCTAGGAGATGGAATGAACGAGTGTCATACTATAATGGTGGCAAAACAGGCTAAGGTATGAAGGAATGTTCAGGAATGGAAAAGCGAGGAAAACTCGGTAAGTAGACAAAACCGAGGCAAGGGATTAAGAGACGAAATATTTTGTATGAAGGTTGAGAGTGATATCTGGAAGGAAGGTGAAGATGATGAAATGGAAGTGGAGGACTTGGATGAAGTTGGGGAAAGGTTCTCTGTAGTCAAGTTTGTGTATAATATTATATCAGACACCGCTAGCGATGTTGAAAGAATAAGGACCCCAATAACGTATTGGATACATGTACTTGAGTAACGGGCAGTCGGCAAAAGATGCGTCGAGAAATAAGGTTCTTTTTTGTTCCGTGTCTAGGGTAGCATTTCCGATCGGCTAACCCTTCGGCCAAGCTCACTTGATCAGGAACCAATCTATACTCTTGGCAAACGCTAGTAATTTCTGTTCAGACTTCGAAGCTATCACCGTAAAAGTAATCTATTGCCCATTTATTACATCTATTATAGTCTATAAAAAAACTGGCAATATCTATGGCAAGACGTAACCGCTATCGAATGTGTCAGTGGTGCGATCAAGAATGTGACTGAGATGGATGGTGAGATATACCCGTCGACAATGATATCGGTTCCGGTGGTGTATGTAGCAGCATCACTGGCAAGGTAGAGGTACGCACCCTTGAGTTCATTTGCCAATCCCTCACGGCTACAGCTCGTTAGCTCTGCACACTCTGAAGCCTCGAGGGGAGCTCGGAAAACTTACTGAAGGGGAATTTTCTCCTTCCAAATATCCTTTGTCTCCTTGGGCACGAAGTCGCTAATCTCGGTAGCAATGTAACCTGGACTGACCGAGTTGGCTCTGGCAAAACCGGCCCACTCAACAGCCAGCCCCTTCACATAGTGGATAACCGCCGCCTTGGCTGCGTTGTAAGCGGTCTGCAACTGCGGAATATTGGTGATGTGACCACTCATACTAGCGGTAGCAATGAATGAGCCGGTTCCCTGACGGCGGAAGTGCAAACCGGCGGCATATGCGGAGAAGTAGACACTATCGAGATCGGTAGCGATGATCTTGCGGTAGTGATCAAATCCCTCTTCACCGGCATCGAGGATAGCACCTTTGGTCCAAGGGATTCCGGCGTTTGCAACGAAGATGTCGAGGCGGTTGTTGAACTCGGACACAGCCATGTCAACGGCCTCTTGTACTGCCTTTTGCGAGGTCACATCCACCTGATAGGCAGCGGCTGGATAGGATTTATCGGAGTTAGTTACCTCATAAACAGGGGGGATAGTTCAGGGACGCAGTATACTTTTGACGCCCCATTTCTTGCCCATCGCTTCGGCTCTCTCAACAGCTTTTTTATTGCTGTTGTACCAGATGACAACGTTTGCCCCGGCCTCGGCAAGTGCGTCGGCTACGGCCAATCCAATACCGGCACCGGCTCCCGAAACAATAGCGGTCCGGCCTTTGAGGGAGAAGAGAGGAAGAACAGCATCACCGTCTCTTGGGGAGTACCTATCGATGGTGGTCATTATGGAAGATGGATATTCGATCGCGGTTGGATTATTGCAGGAGATGGTGAGTGGAGGATGGAGGAGGATGAGGACGAGGGAGAAGAGCGGAGCTTTATTTAAGAATGAGAAGCAGCGGGGTATGCGTAGCATATTATTTAGCAATTTATAGTAGAAAGGGTTCCCGGGTTAGGTGCTCGTGGAGTAATTAATAGCATCAATAGTGGGAGAGGGCAAAGTAGAGTTCGAACACCTAGCCAAAGATCACGTGGGCGGAAAGTAGCCTGCAGGGTGTGAGCTTATTTCGAGAGCCTCAAGTGAAAAACGTCCGAATTCAGTAAAGTAACTTTGCTAGGATGCGGGTGCGACCGGAGAAAAAAGAATACCAGGCAACACCTCCTCCCCCGCTGCCCCCCCCCCCTCCTTCTCGCCCCACCTAACGCAACCCCATCACCAGGACCATCATCGCCATCGCCATCGTCGCCCTTTGCCCCAGAAAAATAATTACTATACAATGGGCCCCACCGTATCTCCATTGACCAAGCTCGTCTTACCGAACTTCGATTCCTTCCTACAATCCCTCGCAAACACACTTTCAACCACTCCCGGACAGCCAGTTTCTAACTCCACATCTTCTTTCTGGTTATCTGATCCCCCACCAGTATTCACGCATCAATCGCCTGCCTTCCCCACTTCTGCAGATGTGGTGATTATCGGTAGCGGGATAACTGGTACCGCCGCTGCAAGAACGTTGCTGGCTAACTCACCTGACCTGCGGGTTGCTATGCTGGATGCCCGCGAAGCTTGCTCGGGCGCAACTGGTCGCAACGGGGGTCATATTAAACCTAACCCTTGGGAATTATTCCCGGGGCTCACACCAACACTCGGGAGGGAGAAAGCGAGGAAGGTGACAGAATTCCGAATGGGTATTCTCGATACAATGATCGCGGTAGCAGATGCTGAGGGGGTCACGGAGGAGTGTCAGATTAGAAAGGTGGAAGCACTGGATGTGCATTTTGATGCCGAGAGTTGGGATACCGCCAAGGCTTGTTTGGGGATTTACCTGGGGGAATTTCCGGAAGAGATTGGGAAATGGAAGGTGTATGAGGGAGAGGAGGCAAGGCAGGTGAGTATTTAATTACTGCGATCCCTGTGGTGAGTGGATTGGTCACATCCTGAGATCCCGGTCCAACCAATAGGCTTGGATAACTAGCATGGAGTTCGCTACGCCGTAGGGGGGGTATCCCAGAATTGGATGGGCTGGTCGACTACTCTAGTACGTCACATCTCGGGGATAATCCTAATCTTAATCGAATTCACGACCTCGGGACGGTTTTAATTTGCTCCACGAGCCCCGTCACCACGGCCCAGAGCAATCTCAGAACCGGGACTGCATAGAATCCCCTCCTAGAAACTGGGTCGGCTTTCAACCCGAATTTTCCTATTTCGAATCTCAGATGTGACCAGGTCCACCAGCGCCCACAACTTTCCCGGGTCCAGTTTCATGGCCGACTAACATTCTCAGAAATTCTCCACCCCCCACGCCAAAGGCATCATCGCCGGCCCCGCTGGTGCCCTGTGGCCCGCCCGCCTCATCCATCCTATCCTCGCGCGCTTGCTCTCCACGCACACTACGTTCACGCTTGATACCCGTACCCCCGTTACATCTATTGCGCCTCCAGATTCCACCACATCACCCTACATCGTGCATACTCCGCGAGGAGAAATAAAGGCAACTCACATTCTCCACGCAACTAATGGCTACACAGCAAACCTCCTCCCCGGTCTCACGGGAGCGCTATTACCAATTCGTGGAACCATGAGTGCGCAATCCCAACCGACAGAAAGCGTTTTCCACCGCGATAGGAGCTGGCAGTTCCAATGGGATCAAGGCTACGATTACCTGACTACACTTCCTGACCGAACGGTAATGTTTGGCGGAGCTCTTCGTCAGGCGTTAACTACCGAAATTGGGACTGTTGACGATAGCGTTGTTGATGTATGCACTACCGTCCATCTCTCGGGGGTTCTCCCCGCTCTCGGGGTGGATACGAAAGTGCAGAAGATCTGGACCGGTATTATGGGATTTTCTGGCGATGTGCTTCCCTGGATTGGTGAAGTGCCACCGGAGATCTCTGGCCGTCAGCAAGGTGTCGGGAAGGAGTGGGTGGCCGCAGGGTATACGGGGGATGGAATGTGCACTGCTTGGGGAGCTGCGGAGGAGGTTGTAGCGAGGATATTGGGGCTGGAAGGTGGGGTAGGGATAATTGAGGAGATGGATGTTACCGTTGAGAGAGCCCAGAGAGCGAAGAGCTTAGAAGGGCTGGTGGGAATGTTCTTTGGATAAAGTGATTATTATATAGATGGGGGGCGAAGAAGCAATGTTCCAGTCGCTAGTTGTGACTACCCTACCTTGCAAGGAATTAATTCACCATTAGCCCATCATAGAATGGTGAACAAAAACTTAAAAGATGATCTGAAAACAAGAAGGATAAACCTATCGAGCTGTTAGATTTTTGATTTCTTTACTTGCTGTGTGTTGGTCTGCTCCAGGTTAAAAGCGGTGTGTTTAGGTGGGAAGTTGCGCCACGAATACCAAGGAAACCACTAAAAGCTTCTCCATAAGTCTCAATTTATCATCAAAAATTGTGGGGAGAGAAAATTAGGGAGATAGCTAGAGGCTTCAAGCTAAGGTAAGACTGGGCGGTGGATTAGGCGGGGATGCAGATGAGCTAAAACTCACCCGAAAAGTTAGAAATACCGAAATCTCAATCAACCTTAGCGCACAACACTAAGAGGGTGGGATTCAGTGAAGAAGGAGGTATCATATATCCGTCTAGCGGGCTCTCTATAATAGATCTGTCTGTCGTTGAGCGGGATTTGGAGCATTTATTTTCTCGAGCCTGCCTTGCCTTGGGGAGGATTTGTTGCAAAATTGATACCCATTTCACTCCCGCGCTTGATAGATTTTCCGAGGCCAGTTCTGTATGTATCATAGGTTGTTTATCAATTTTAAATTTTTAAACCATTTTTTAGCAGATTCGATGTGCCATTCCGTTGCTAATTGAGAACTTTTTGGATTGGAGTGACTTGGCTAGGGATGGTATTGGAGAGGTACGGTACGATAGGCGAAATAATGGGTGGCATTGAAAGGTTTTCTCATGCGGGGGTTCAAGTATCAGGGAGGAGGAGTGTGAGTAGGGAGGTATCATAGTAATTTCACCTTAAACGCAATGACAAAAAGGAAATTATCGTCAGCAATTGGGAGCACGCTTTGCCACCCTCGTTTTCGAAAACAATGAAAGCTGCCATTCTCCACCTCTTTTCTTCCTCTCCGCCTCTCTCCCCCTTGCTTGCTCGTCAAACTTTTATTATCTCGCTAACGGTTCCTATACCGGTACGCGGGTTTAACTTTCTTCACCTTCTTTCCATCGCTTTCTGGAATTGGATTGAGCACATCAAACCTCGCCTTTCTGCACTAAAAACCCCCTATTTTTTTCAGAGTCCACGTTTTTCTTTCTTCTCTCTTATATCCTTATTGCACATCTATTCCCGAAAGAATCATTTCCCTACCCTGCGGACCCGACTGTTGACTCCACGGCCGGACTTCTGCAGACTCATCACCGCCCCCCCACCCCCGCCGGCCTCCTACAACAGACCTGCACCGCCACTTCTGTATTGGCTTACAATCACCGTCGACCGGCCAACTCTCTTGAAGTGCCAGCCTACTCTCCGAGTCAGTATTACTATTTACCAACCGTTGAGGAGCTGATGAATTACTAACTTGGTAGAACACCTGCAGATGGCGTTTGGTCATTTTATATTGTATCATTCCCCGCAACCATGACCCGTGCACGGAGCTCTCAAGCTGGCCAAGGAGAATTTAGCTCAGGCAGTTCCGACCATATCTCGCACACAGGCTGAGAAATCTAGTCGTCCAAAGGTCGCATACGGAAATGGGGAAGGTGGTTCTATTCTTGGATCTTTACTACGCATCGGAAGTGTTATTGCGGAGTTACGGGAGGGGTCACGGGTATCAAGAGAGGAGAGACGGGTGCTACCAAGAGAAACAGCGCGACTAAGCGAGGAAACACGCAGTGTTCCCAACCATCCGGTCATCCGTATTCGGGGGAGGACGGGACGGACTACGGTTCATAGTCCGTCCTTTTAGGGGCGCTAGGACGGACTACGACCGAGAAGGTGAAGACCAGGCGGACTATAGGGGACTATAGTCCCAACGCTTGGACCTCCCCTACTAGCCCAGCCGAAATCGTACCCCTCCAAACGAATTCTTTTCACATCATGGGACATCACTCGTGCCGTTGGCATTCGGTCGCCATTTTTCGCAGTCTTCAGAAGAAAAGAGAACTTGCATGGCATCGGGGACCCCAGCGCCATTGAATTTGGGAATGCGACTACCCACGCTGGAGACGTGATCACGGATATCTGTTTACAACATGGGTTGATTCGGTATGAAGCAACATTTGCCATGACATATGGGCTGGAATAGAAAGATGCAGCTACATTGATCGGTGGGTTAATAGACTATCACATATCGCTTAGATACATGTATCGCAGGCTAGCAATACTTTCAGATCACCCACACGTGGTTACTGTGTTCAACCGGAGGGCGACGATCCTCTTCAATGATGCCATAGTGGAAGGAGCAAGTTTACTTTGAGGCCCTCGTGTGTTGGACTAGGGGCGCTAGCACTGAGGGGCCAGCAGGATTTTCCACTGGCGAGGTTGGCAGGACTCGCGGCAGGAGGCTCTTCTAACGTGTTATGCTGAATCCTATGTAAGGAAGATCAAACTGGAGCGCCCGGTTTTTTGTAACTTACTTTTTCTATTCTGAAGTAATTTTTTTGTATCTCTACTATGGCAACTGCTCCAGCACGGTGATGAGTACCACTTCGGCGGATATGTAGATTGCTAGGTCTTGCTGTGCCGGGTCTCGGATAGCCCAGGGTGTGGCGTGGGAGTACTTGGCTCTCTGGAATAATTAGTTACTGCTGGGGGGCAATGGGAAATGTGGAATGAATTGAACTACTTTCATAATATCCTTTAATACCAGGTTTAGATGTAAATCTTCCGGTTTCTCAACTGTTTGAGGAGGGGTCTTTCGTAGGAAGCTGTGATGCACGTTGTGTTCCGGAGAGGGGGGGGGGTTCTATCAAGTTGAATTAGACGCTGGGTTTTTGAAGGCTCTTGCTAGGTCGAATTTCCACCCGCGGATGTAGCTAGCTAGCTTTCCCAGGCCGTTTACACAGCCCATTTTGTAGCCGGTGATTACGGTGCGCATCCCCCAGTCGCCGCCGTCTGCGATACCCTTGGTGAAGGAGGTAGAAGCGCGAGGCATCAAGGCCGTATTCCGATAGCGAGGGGGAGGTTTTTGTGGCGTTGCCGGCGGTCTTGCTCATTTTGTGGGGGTTTATGATCTAGTGTGAGTGTGTTAGGATGTAGGGCGGTAGGGGGAAGTTAAGGGTGGGGAAGACGGCGGGCTAGTAGATTGCTTGGAAACGGAGGGCCACCTTACCTATCGCCTGTGTGCTGGGGGGAGGGTGCCGGGTTGGGTGGTGTGGCGTTCGTGAGGTAATTTGTTAGCGCGTCGAACAGGACGTAGATCGTATGTGAGGGGGTCTGTGGCCATCGGGGTGTCCTAGTGGAGGTAGGAGATCGGGCGCTGGATGGGTAGAGATTTCCGGCAGTTTTCACCTCCGCGATGGCTTCTTTGTTGTTTGCGCGTGGCACAATCTAATCTTGGTTCGCCAGGTAGAACTCTAGGAGCTGTGGAGTGAGGGCTGAGAGGCGGAAGTGCTAGTTTGTTTCTTCCATTCCACTGCTTTCTGTATCCCGATGGAGATCTGCTGCTTCCTTCCCGATCCTGAATCTACTTCTGAAGCTAAGCCGTTCCGTGGGTAGTGAGAGTCATTCCGAGATAGAGTACCATCTCCGAAGCTCGCCAGAACAGGTGTAGCCACTGTCCTCCGGTCTATGTCCGATGCATCGCACACCCTCAGCATGCACAGGCGAGGAGAGACGGAAGAAGGAGTGGTAGGAGACGTTGGCTTCTGTTGCTAACCTCTGTTGGGGGTGAGTGATGGGTTATGATGGGGAAAGGAAGGGCGTGGAGGCCTTGGACTTGTCAGAAATTGCGTCTTAGAATTGCCTAGGGAGGATATCGTCATTTCGGCGGCTCGCGGGGTCCTCATTCCGTGCTCGTCTATACCCGTACTTAATAGGTTTTCAGGCCGAAGGGAAGTTGCCGGCGTTTCAAAACTTGGGACAGGGGGGAGGTGCATTAATGCCTAATATGTGGATCTGGAATAGTGCCTTAGCCAACGGACTTCATAAAATCGTGATAGCGAGGGGGGGGGATGTGTACCGGGATTTGAAGTGAAGTATGGGCGTAGTCAAATAGTACTGCTCCTCCGACTTTTCTTTCGCATTGAAAATGCCCTTCCTCCTTCTCATGCTCTCGCCACAACCGGAAGGGATATCATTCAGTGTCCGTTCGCACGGGGCTAATCCGGAGCTCTGAGAGGTCTAATTTCTCGTTGATATTCGTCGCTGAGCGAATTGCCATAGTGAAAACTTCATGTTGGGAGTGATTAGTGGAGGGGGATTTAAGATTGTTTTAAGGGATCCCGGTAGTCTGTTGAGTTTAGTAGATGCCACCGTGAGGCTCTGCAACCTCACCACCAGTAAAGATTTACTGGGAGGCGTGCAGAGCGGGGCCGGAGGATAACTTAAGATTTTTATATCCCATCGTAATGGTATCGAGCAACTGCACAACATCGATTCCCGAGTGGCAGGAGATTATGACCTTGAGCTTGGAGTGTAGAGGCCACACTGTCCTTTAACAAGGCTGGAGGATTTGTTTCTCTTCTATCCTATGGTTAATTGTTACCGACTGCCTTGCTGTTTTCTTGTTTGGCTTTGACCACCTCCCTGTTTTTGTAGGGGAAAGTTTTATCTTTGTCTGCTTCCTCTTATTTCACGTATTTTTGCACTTCTTCTTTTTTCATATTCCATCATTTGTTGTTCTCTCTCCTCTTGTCTTAACCCGCCTGGGCCATGTCTCCTTGGGTCCGCCTATACGGAAAGGAATTCTACCCATGTTGCATTATGTATATGGAAGATATGGGCGAGCTGAGTGAGCTAGAGATGCATTGTCCAGTTCATTCCTTCTCTCTTCATTACCTGATGAGGGGCCGGAAAGGTTCGCATTTACCTCGGTCTGTCTGCGCTTCATTTTTTCGTTAAACCAGAGCGGAATGGGATTTTCTTCGCTACGATGTGTGTGTTCACTGAGTCGATTGTGGGCAGGACGGGAAATATTGTGAAGTTCTAGTCATAATGTATCACTGGTGAAATTTGTGTCGGAGACATTTGTGGTATTAATCATATTGTGGGCGCCCGCGTGATTCTGAAGGAACACAAACGCCTCCATCCTTACATCTTTCCTTCAAATTAGGTATAAAGTGATTGTATAATAATCACAGTAGTCGCATATTGTATTCAAATGTCAAAGGAGAGAGGAGCTCAGGTAACAGATGTTGGACGGAGGTGCTTGGTTGTGATACGGGAGTGGGAAAGATAGTTCGCGAGAATTGTAAACGCGACCGATAAGGGGCAATGTTGAATAGAGAATTCTATCCACAATGTGTTTTCTTTGTTATCACAGGAGTGTACGGAGGAATAAGGACGGGGGGCAAATACAGAGAACGGTGTGGTGATCGAGAGGGGAATCAGGATGTGGTATCGTGTTTTACTCATACATCTGGCTTTACCGTTAGTTAGATTTTAGTTCAGCTGGGCGGAGTTGATAGAGTGAGCGAATGAACGAAGTATACATGCTGTGAAATTTACCATCCATATTTTTTCTCAAAAATCTCTAAGCTCCATGTGAAATCTCCTAGTCTATTGGCTACTTCCGTGCCAACCCGATTCCCCACTTTGACCACATGAAGCGCACATGTATGTATGATGGAGAAATACCGAAGTGTGGACTGTCAACGTTCTAGAGCATGAATGGATGTCAGGGTTACAGAATGTAGAGTTTTCACTATGTACTTAAGATGAGCTATAGCTAGCAGCCTCCATAGAGAACACAATCAACAATATCCTTCTCCTATAATCATGCCTACATGGTCGTGTCACCACCTCCATCGTAAAGGCGGTTTATTACCATCAAGGTTGAAGCTCTCGAGCTTGGTGATTGCATTCTGTGACATAAGCTAGTGTCTGGACATAGAATCTTCTATAGTCTGTCTCTGTGGTCCTCCCATTTTAACTATTACTACCCCAGGAGTTAGCGCCCTTCAATCCCACACTGATCCATTCAACCTTCCCGTCAGAAATATCCCTCCCCAGCAATATTCCGACTCCCAATCAGTTAGATATATTAAAGCATGTGCTCGTTTCCAGAAATATCGAAACGACCATGGCGGAATCGGCAACATATCGGGGACGAGAAAGGCTTAGCAAAATGGTAGATGGATTGGAGTTGGGAGGAAATTACGGGGGATGATAAAAGGATTGAGGACAGGGTCCCGAATAGTCCGACCTTCCCAATCTTAGAGGCAGGACCAGTCTTTATCAAAGCTTGCATGAGAGTCGGAATGACACTTGTGCCAACAGGAGCTAAGAATAGATCTATAGCTATAGTAGGATCCCAAAGCCGCTTGCCACAGTATAAATCAACAGGCCCTCAATACAGGTTGATAGGTAATCCTGGCGAGCAGAGCATGTTGAGGAAATGCAGTTAACTGATGGATAAGTCGCATCGAATACCAGTTTTGGGGCAGTTGGTCATGTAATATCACTCACTTAATGAACCAAAAATAGTGCGTTACTTGAGAACCTATTTTCGCCACCCTTAATCTAAGCCGGGCACTTTCACCACCATATAATCAATGGAAAACAATAAGTTTTATTAAGAAAAGCTTTATTTGAATGTAACATACTGTGATAAAAATAGCATATCCTATCACTTGGCAGGCCTGGTCGGACTAGCCCTGGTCGAGTCAGTTTCAATAATCCTGACTGTCCAGTCGGTCTAATTTCAACCATTAGACTAGACTTGACTTTCGACCGGATTAGCTAGTCCAGTCCAGTCTTCCGCCGACTGTTCGGAACCCTGATTGAGGACCAGGGTAGGGATAAACCGAGACTCGGGATGCTGGCTGTGATGCTGATCACCTTAGGCCCTCAACTGCGACAGGCACCACAAGGAAAGGCGACTTCAACATCCTGGCTGGATTCTCAATTATTCCAGTTCTTACTTATGGGGCCTTCTAGTCACAAATATCTGAACGCACGTGAACTTCTCAAGGATTTATCAAAGTGATCAGCTTTTCTACACACCTAACTGCGGATATTGGGTGTCTCAGTTAACTAGGGGTTTGGAAGCCATCATGCGACCGCCGTACAGAAAAAAGAAACAAATCGGAAGTTCACTTTTTAAAACTCTGCCTAGTGCCTTAGTGTCCCTCCGACAGCCAACAAAGCTGCCTTCCATGTGTTATATACTGTATCGCCTATTCACTAGGGTGCCCCCTCTCCCATCTACCCCTCCTTCAGTTCGGGCAGTTAACATTGAATGCGATTTGCGGCGGTGTTCACTGGCTTTGCCTCTGTCTCGTGGCAGCTGGGGATTCTGGTATACTAGGGTTTCCTCGATAACACCACTCCCGCTACCCGGATCATTAGAATCGTGAGTTAGACCCGGAGGCGGGGTGCAGGAGGCTTGGGGATCTGTATGAGGGGCCGTGCATGTGGGTTCCTTGTCGAGTTCTGAAGGTTGTCTTTCGCAGGAAGGGCTGTCACGAGTGGTCAGCTTGAGTCTGCCGCCAATTACAGATCCGGTATTTGCCAACAGTTCATGTGTTACTTGCTCTTCAACTCCAGCGGCAATGGCTGATTTAACGGCGATAGCCGAACCAGTTTGAGTGCGCTGCTCCTCTCCTTCGGTGCCGAAAGCGGATTCTGGGGCGGCGGCCGAACATTGCTGAGATTGTTGGTAGTCCGCTCTCGCGCCAGTTGGGGGTTCCGGGATAGAACCGAAAACTTGCAGGCTGGGTTGCGGTGTAACTTCGATCCTCATCGCGGGTTCCAAGGAGCTCTGATCGTCATCTTCGGAGGCAATCCCGGATCGAAACGCACTACCCAAACATTCCGGGTTTACTTTCTCGACACCTTGGATGCTCATGGCAGATTTCCTGAGGCATTGGCTGGCAACCTCCAAGGGAATTGCGGATGCAAAGGCTCCACCCGAGCTGTCCTGGCTGGGTTGCTCTTCTTTTCCAACTTCCATGCTTATGGGAGATTTCGGCGCCACAGCTAGGGGTTCCCTGGTGGGTTGCTCTTTACCTTTTGCGCCCTTTACTGATTGTGTAGCATCAGCTGAATCGTGTGAGAAGAATCTCTCATCAATCTTGAAGGTAATGGCAGATTTAATTGTATCACCCAAGCGTTCCGGAGTGAGCTGCTCTTCAACCATTGACCTCATTGTAGTTGCCAGCGCGTCGGATAAACGTTGCGGCGATAGTTGATCGCCAACTTGTGCAGCAATAGCAGATTTAAACGCGCTATCTACCCGTTCCTGGGTGAGCTGGTCGGATACTATTGAGCCCATTGCTGATTTGAATGCCGTAGCTAACCCTGGGGCGGTAAGTTGCGTGTCCAACTTTGACCTGATAGCGAGCTCCAATCCTCGAGCTAAGGATTCGGGGGTAAGTTCTTTCTGTATTGCGGCAATTAATTGCGGTGATAGCACCTGAGGCATGGCGTCAGGTTTGGGCACAGTCTCCGGCCCTGGGTGGATGTCTTGTGCATGGACCCGACCAGATATATTTATCTGTGCCAAAACATGGCCCTCTGGACCATGATTGCTGGTGGGCTCGCCGGTCCACCCAGCAATCAGGTCCCTGAGGGCCAGGTGGTACACAGTGTACGAAATGCCACAGGCTCCGACCATGTAACCGTAGTGTATACAATGGTTGATAAAAGGTTTAATAAGTGGAGGGCAGCCCTCAAGGGCGAAATCTGAGAACGTCCACCCGCCACACACCAGTTGGAACGCCTGTTTGGTGGCTTTGAGAAATATCACCGTTCCACAATTTGCGACCCGGCGCCAAACCGGGACCTGCAGTGTGAAAATATTAGTATTGGGAATGGTGAAGGATAAAGTGTGCGAGTAATACTTTTTGGCCGCCCCCCGGTGGTTCCCATGTGATATGGAGTTTCAATTGCCTCTGGCACGCAGGGCATTGGGTTTCGATCGGATCCGACATGCTCGTGGAAGCTGAGAATGGCGGACTGTCTAAATGCAGGGGAAAGGAGAACTAATCAAACGAGGAGTGGCATGAAAAAGAGGGAGCTGGGGAAATCAAATTGAGTAGCAGAATTGGTAGGCAAACAGAGGATGACAGCCCTCGCTACAAGTTATCGTATTGCAGCTATCATACGATATTCGCTTGCTTTTGCACACGTAATCACCGTTTAATTCCCAGATAGTACCTAGATGTTTAAATAATGGTTTAATCTCTGTACAAGTGAATCAAGTATCCTCCCTTCGCTATAGGCCCTATAGGCGATTGTGAAGCCTCACATATTCCACCACCTTTCCCCCCATTTTAGGAAGCTTAGCGCCCATACCCGGGAACGAATTTCCCCCTACCCCTGAGATCCAACTGCTGGCAGGAAATGAAAAGCCTCAATTCATTGACGTGAATCTTACACCCTCGTCAAACCCCATAAGGGATACCAACTTAGTGATGTAATATTGAGCCAATGAGGAGACAGAAAAACAGGTTATTAGGAGTTTTGAGAGCAGTCCAAAAGTTCTCCAAAAGCACAATTTCATCTGTAGCATATTTGGCTTGTCGCGTACCCTCTCAACCAATTCCTTGGCACTTTAATGAGCCTTTCAAGATCTTATACTAAGGTTTTTGTTATTATACTACAGATGGCATGAAAGTCCGGTAGATACGAAACAGTAAGTGTAATGACCCTATAGAAAGGATGCTCCAGTAGACTAGATTCAAGCCCATACGGTATGGGAATAGGGAACCAGAGTAAGAGTAGACCATGATACTTAGTGTTTGTTACGAGGCCTCCATGGGCCCAAAACCAGTGGGCCCCTGGCCCAATTCCCTGCCCCACCCTGGTCAATAGCCCAGGGCTGGCTGCTTTCTTTTTCACCTGTTGCTTGTGCTCCCCATCAGGCCCCCGCCCTGTTCAATGCCATGGGCAGCCGCCATTAATTAATCTTTCCCTGCTGGAGACACCACTTTTGCGTATATTCGCCTCCAGAGTGGGTTACAGGGCAGACGGCACCTTGAAAAACAGGGGCCCACCGTCCTTTTCCCCACCCCGTCCCGGTCAACGGCCTGGGGCTGGGTGTCTTTTCCGGCATTTCCTGTCCCTATCACCACTCTGACCCTCAGACTAGTAATACTCCAGAGGGGCCCCCATTCACAATATGTGGTAACTGGAACATGTGTACATGTTGCGGTAATGGTACATAAGAGCGGGCAGTGCAGGATCTCCTATATTTACATCTGCAAAAATAATGAGTTTGCATTTTGGCACTTCCTGTGCATCCTGACTCTTCCTGAACTTGAGTTTGCATCCTATAATCCCTGTTTGCATCCTGAAAAGAAAATATGGGAACAAAAGAGGTGTGAGGACAAAACACGTTAGTTTATGAGATAAATAGTTGTTTATTCTAGATAAACTTAAAATCTTGGTCTTTATATCCTACAGATAACGGACTAATAGAAGATTGAAATAATTCGTGTGGAGAATTGACCACTCCACTTGGCACAGCTGCATGTACCCAAAATAGTTGGCCGTTGGAAGTTCTACCCAGTGCAAATAAACTGAAATCAACCACTAGCGAGCGGGCCAACATATAGGGTCAGGACGCATAGGAAGATAATTTGGTGTGTTTAGGATGCAAAGGATGCAAGAGGAAGTGTCCAGAAGTGTCAGGATGCACACTCATTCTTTTTGCTGATCCAGTTGATTCATATTTGGTTTATTTGATTTGATTTTAGCTGTGCCACTGTTTCTGAGTCAGATTGGCTATGCTATCGTATTGCTATATTTAGTTTGCATTATTGGAAGTTTATATTTAAGATTCCGGGTATGGAATGGTGATGTAAGACTGGTGAAGGCTGAGCTATGTTTCTTTCTTGGGGCTTGCCGGATTATGGGATTCCGGTGTGTCAGCAGCTACTGGTAATGATTGTGATGGCAGGAAGGCTATTGGTCTTGTGTTCTGAATTGCAACTAGTCTCCTGGCGAGCAGGAGACAGCAGACTTCGACAGACATTCAGTCTAAGAATAGACTTGGTTGAACGGCGATTAGTGTTCGTTACGGGGCCTCCGGGGCCCCAAAACTGGGGGGCCCCGCCTCAATTCCCGGCCCCGCCCCGGTCAATGGCCCAGGGCGGGGCCTTTTTTTTTTCAACCCCTGCGCCTGCCCCCGTCCGGGCCCCCGCCCCGTTCAATGCCCTGAACAGCCCCCCGGCAATGAATTTTCTCCGCCCAGGGCCCCGCTTTTTCGTATATTCCCCTCTCGAACATTGCTCTTTTGATACATGATTCAGTAATTGTGTGAGCATATACACTTCCCTGGCATGAATGGACCGAACACCGCCGCAGTTACGGGAGCTGAAAGCCCTTTGCCAAGGAGCCCCCTGGTGTTCGGTCTATTCATGCCAGGGACGTGTACCAAAAACCACATACCTCAAAGTATATACAGGCATTTATTTGCATGGAATGATTCATACAATATCAACCGGAATAAGTCACAACACTGATTGGACGTCCGAGTTGCCTAGTCTAGTAACGAATATTGTCTCAGCAGGCCATACGCCTAATTCATAAGACCAATTCATACACTCTATTCACAGGTTCAAATCATATGCCGAATTCATAAGCCTTATTCATCCGCTGGTGCCATATGCCCAAATCATACACCCAAGCCATACGCCCAAGCCATACGCCCAAATCATAACAACAGTCGTGCTATGGAGTTACTGTATTCAGAGTTCATATAGCGAAATGGTGAGGTTAAAGAAAGCCTGTAGTTATAATAATAAGAGTTCTATAAAAGGTAATTATGCTAAGTTAGATGTGACTCGGAGGTTTGAGTTAGTCGTATGATTTGTGTAAAAGTGAGAAAAGACTGCCTCATCCCCCCCACTACATGGGGACAACACCATGGAGTAATAGAAAACAAGAAGAATGAAAGTCATAATAGTTGAAAAAAGAGGTGAATTAAGACAAAGAACAAGACAATCCCCGAATATGCTTAGGTGGTAGCGCTCCCACCAGCACCAGCTCCTGCCCTCCCACCACCACCCCCGGAGCGCGTCGGCATCCTACCACCACCACCGCTCCAACAACTCCCACCAGGGCCCGCAGAGTGCCTACGAGCCCCACTCCAACCACTCCAACCCCTACCACGAGTTGGCTGAACTGGCGTCCGCCGGGTATGACTACCAAGCCCGGCCCCAGACGGCCATGTTCCAGCGGGGTGTGCAGGTGTGCCTCCGACGGCCCCGGTCACCACCCTACTACTAGTGCCACCACCCCCTCCAGTACCCACATGCCCGGTATCATGGTCTCCCTGGGCACCTCTCTCATCACTTCCTCGCTACCACTTCCATCTCCCATACCAGAACCCACACCCCCAACCCAATTTCCTTGTCTAACAACTTCCCCAGCTCCCCCGGTAGTCCCACTACCACCAGTCCGGCTAGTGCTCCTAGTGTTTGTTACGGGGTGGGGTGGGGTGGGTTGTAACTTGCCAGACCCCGCACTTACAAGGAGCCGGGGGGGGTATGTTTCGGGTAATCCCTGCCCTGCCCTCGTCCGCGGCCCACCGGCACTCATTCCCTGGACGGGCCCCATTTGTTACCACCTATTTTTAACGGGGACCCATGTGGGGTATGGGTGGGGCGGGGGCATGAGGCGGGGCAGGGGCAGGGAATGCCGAAAGTGACACCCCGCCCCATGCCGTTGAGTGGGGCGGGGCGGGGAAAAGGGCTGGGGCCCGCGTTTTTCGGGGCCCCGTCCGCCCCGTCCGCCCCGTAACGAACTCTAAGTGCTCCCAGGGCCACCATACAAGTGACGGCGTACAGGTGAACGAGGGTTATCGCTGTCGTCACTGTCACTGTCGCTATCGTCATTGGCAGCGGGTGAGTGATAGGGAGAAGCTCCCTGGGGATGGGGAGGGGCACCACGCCGAGGAGGTGCACCCCCAGGAGGAGGAGGAGGGGGAGCGCGCCCGGGAGGAGGAACACCTGTAGGACGAGGAGCACCACCGGGACGAGGAGCACCTCCGGGAGGAGGAGGAGGAGGAGGAGGAGGAGGAGGTGCACCCCAGGGAGCACCGCCGTCCTCATTTAGATAACGTCTCATCTCTTCCCGAGTGGCACCATCTGGCTGGCCAGCCATAACGTTCATGACATTCTCAACTAATCCCAGGTCCGAGACCATGAGGGTAACGCGACCAGCATGTGCCGCACTCAGGGCTCCAGCTATGAACAAAGAATTAGTAAATCAGATAATTATACTAGGAGAGGAACTCAACTTACCGGTCACTGGCATCACCAGGAACTCTTCCGCTGCCACCTGGAGGCATCCAACAGCGGATCTCTGCTAACGGAATTGTTGCTCGAGTGCCAAATCTGACACAATCTCCTGGCAAAGACGATAGAATGTGGCCTTGGGAATTAGGTACCTGCCATCGCGGAGATTCTTAATTATCTCTGCCATTGCCACCCTGCCAGTTGGATACCGAGCCGGCTGCTGGACCCCAGCAACAACCCTCCCAGCTCTTTTCCGACCAAGATGCCGGGTTGGGGGCCCCAAATTTCCACTACCCTTGCGGCCCAAGATACCATCATTTGCGCGACGTTTGGGAGGCATTGAGCAGGAGTTACTTTTTTGGTGTTTGCTTGTTTGTTGTATTGACGGACAGATGCGTGAGGAAGGAGGTTCACAGGAAAAGAGGGAAGGGTTTTTGCTCAGAAGTTAGACACAAAATGACCTTTGGTGTGTAGGTGACTGGAGTCTGCTTCCTTGGGCGTATGTGTAATTGTGCGTATGAGTAATTGTGTGTATGTGTAATTGTGCGTATGTGTAATTGTGCGTATGTGTATTTGTGCGTATGTGTATTTGTGTGTATGTGTATGGACCCTATACCTTCCCTGATAGCTGAGTCGGATATTAGGGCTTGCTAAGAGGAAGAGGTGTGTTGGAGGAGAGGTAGGTAAAGAGTTAATTTACACCAATGAAATAAAAATTGGTTATTTCATGAGGAGTGCCTTTCAAGCCCCCTTGTCATATCTTTCCGGGAGTACCCTGGAGTTTAGGCCTATATTGATTCATGATGTCTAGATGAGTAAACAACAGTTAAGGTTGATAGCGCATGGGTATATACATACACTTGAATTGTACGATGGTTAAAGTCGCGTAAGACTGCAACCCCCAGTCTACCATAACACGCAATGTACCATCCCTTCCATGTAGAAATGGCTTGAAAATGTTGTACTAGACGTTGTATTTGTTCCAAGATGTTAAATCTTCCCTGTTTATGTATCAAGTGTACAATTGTAGTCACAAAATGAACCTCAAGAGTACGCCCCTCCCATCTTCGCTCCGAACTCAAACACACAGCTCTCGTTACTATAATTTCCTTTCTCAGATAGTATGATGAAAGTAATTAGCAGAAGGCTTGAATCTGGGGGGTCAGTCATATCATACTTAGAAGTTAGTGAGTAGGGCTTTTGGTTAGGCTACCGCGGTAGGGAGGAGGGCTCGACGTGTGACTGCGGGTAGACCGTGACGATGTTTTCAAGAGGTGAACCAACTTTTTCTTTTCTTTTTAAGAGAGGCCAAATTAACTCCTCTTCTTTCTCACCACACTCTTACCTTCTCCATCCACGCTCTCGCCATCAACACAATCCTCAGGTCGCTCTGCCTTCTGCGCTGCAATCCCGCTTCTCTTTTTCATACAGAAGCAAAATCGGCAGTTAAAACAAAAAAAAAGAAAAAAGAAAAGAAAAGAAACACCCGTGGCTCTTGCCCCACCAACCCGGATACGCCCCTCTACTGGTACCACCCTCTCTACTTCTCTTACTTTCTCCACTACATCAGAGGGCACGCCGGCAAAAGGTCGCTGCATAGATTACTTATTGCCAGATCCCAAATAGTAAGTTAGTCACCATCTTCACACTGGTCTCTTCTTCTTTGCTCTTTTATCACCCCTCAAGTCATACGCCGAGTTCATACGAACAAATCATACGCACAAAATCATACGTACAAAGAAATCATACGCACAAAATCATACGGACAAATTATATGTACTAACATTGATGAATGAAATACCTTTTTCCACGAGCAATGCCATCTTCTTATAAGTGGAGGCCACTTCCGGCAGGCGCATTGGGGCACTCAGTAAATCCGCAGACCATCCGCCGGAATGAACATAGGGTGATTCTTACCCCCTTGGAAACCGCTTTCGAACGTGCAAGGGCGAACCGAGGCAATCGCCTAAAACAACGCCGTGATTTTGCGCGAAGATATGATGAGTACCTGGCGGTTGACGACGAGACCAAAGCCCAGGTGGATCAGGAGATGATCGTGGAGGAGAATCAGGTCCTGGAGCAGGAACGTGTGGCAATCCTGGCGGATTGGCGGCGATACTATCCAAACCGGTTGGGCGACGATGGTTTGCCACTTGTGAACACCCCAACCCCTATCGAAGTCGATTCTCCACCGAATTCGCCGGCATCATCTGTATTTCCGTCACCAAAGATGAGGCCCGCAGCGCAAATGAAGACTGTGCTCGACAGTGTGGTGAAGCGACCCAGAAGCTCGTCAACTGGGTCTGCACTGGTACTGCCTCCCGAGCCTTCTGTATCTCACCACGCTCCTCCCCGGTGCATCCACCAGCTAGTGATTCCGGAGCGCAGGCATTCACTCACAATGCGTGGGGCCCCGGTATCTCCTACAGGGTCCCCTGTTGGACGCCCTGTGGCTTTGGCGAGGGCAGCTACATTTAATACAGGGAGTACAAGGGAGCCTATCTCACATCGCACCAGGTTTAGGATAGGACTAGGTAGCCTCAGGTGAAACTCCAGGGCTAATAATCCACAGTCAAGTAAGTAATTTTAGAATTTGCCTAATTAACTTAAGATGTGGTTACTAATATTCAGTGTTGTTTAGCTGGGACAGGCCCCTCGATGCCTATCGGCGGAGAGGACAGTACTTCTGAGTACAGATGGACGGCAGAGAATATGGAAGGAGATTTGGACATGACGGTTGGAGAGGATGAGCTCGACGAAAAGGGTAGACCTTTGATTGACTGGGTGAGGCCTGTTGAGTGGCTTTTACCAAATGCGGAGGGCTACGAAGAGTGGGAGGAGGATGAAGAGGATGAAGATATCGATTTTATCGGCCTATATGAGTCTGTTGATGAGGGTGGCAATGGCTCAGAGGATTCCGATGAGGTCTATGGGGAAGAGGAGATCGACAAGGATCACGAGGAGAATGTGGAGGGCGAGCAGGAGAAGGTGGAGGGCTGGGAGGAGGGTGATGATGATGTCCATATGACGGACCAAGGGGAAACCTCCGGCTCAGGTTTGGGAAGTAGGATGCGAGACTTAGGCCGCCCTGACTCTGCATCTTCCTCTCGTGGTGTGTACGGCGATGCGGAAGAACACCATTTCTGTGCTAGCACTCAAGAGATTGGAGATAGACTGCTTGGGCGGGCTATGACACGCAAGGATTTCTTCACAAGCCCGGAAGACCAACAGGACAGCATCGAAACTATTGGCACCAAGAGAAAGCACTTTCTTCCCGGCAATGCCGTCTTATCATTGATCTCGAAGCAGCTGCTAGGGAAGACGCACAAGAACAAGGAATTGACATTGAGGAGATGGATAGAATTGACCGCGAGATGGATAGGCAGGCCCTCCTCAATATGGCTAGCCAGCACATTCCTCACCGCGTGAAACAGGAGCCGGAGGATTAACGATTTCTACTTCCATCTATTTTCTTTTCTTGTTATCTCCTAGTTCTTTTCCTGACCTCTCACGCCGGTTCTGCCTTCCTTACACTCCTTAATACGGTTCCCCTTACCTTGCCTTACCTGCACTCCCACTTCTGTATTTATCCACCACAATATCTCACGTTTGGTTTCATCCTTAGCCAGTATTCTTTCTCCAATATCATTAGTCCGGGGGCTGTTTTCCTTGGGTTAGATTCTTACGCAGCACGCTACCTCTTTTCTTGTTCTCTTCTCACTCTGAATTTCCAGTGACCTACGCTCCTTTAGAGTTTAATTGCTTTTGTTATCATACCCGGTGCCTATATGGATTCCGCTCTTTTCTTTTATGTCATGATTGAGTGGGTGACCTTACTCTTTGTAGTATAATGTAATAGGATAGCAGTTTAGAAGTTGGACATACTCTCACATAACGATAAGCTTGAGCACTGATTGAGATTGTCTATTTAGTCCTTTGCTTCTGGTTTCTTCGGCAAAGTCCATACGCCCAAAGCCATACGCCCAAAACCACGTACCCAAAGTGATGCGCCCAAAGCCATGCTCTCTAAAGCCATACACTTAAAGCATACGCTGAAAGCGTACGCCCAAAGCATACGCCCAAAACCTACGCCCAAAACATATGCTCAAAACACACGCCCAAAACACATGCCCAAAACACACACCCAAAACACATGCCCAAAGCATACGCCCAAAGCATAGCCCAAAGCATAGCCCAAAACACACGCTCAAAGCATACGCCCAAAGCATACGCCAAAAATACCCACCCAAAGCAGTTGATGTAAAGCCCCTCTCTGCGAATGTTTAATTATAATTTAGGTTCAAATATGTGAGGGAATAGCCACGCATATTCCTCTAGAGAAGTGAAGCTCCGCAGTTTTCAGGATATGCTTCTATCTCAGAATCAGAATCAGAATCCACAATGGTACAATGAACCAGACCCATGACAACTCTGCTACTTGTACTTCCACTACGCATCATTTCCATTGAATGCACAGTTGCACGGATATAAATTCCTGCTCCTAGGGCATCAAGGATCCTGTTGTACTCTGTATCATGACAGTCCAAGAACCTAGACACCATCTCCTTCCGCTCTAGCTCCACATTCTCAGACTTGTCTTCATGTACCTTGGTTCCCAACCAATACATCTGGCCCAAGACGGGGGCGTGCATCCCAGCCTTTGGATAATCCATCATGTCTACCACATCATAGTGTAAGCTAGGTTCCTGGCATTGATATTGAATATTTGACTTACAGAAGAAGCGTATGACTTGATGACCCCAGGAAAGCGAGTAGAGATAAGGATGTGAAAGCAAGGTTGGTTCCAGGTCGCCGTAGTTGTCTAGAGAGCTCTGGGGAAAGCCCTTGGCTTCACAGAAGCTATGGTCGACTAAAGCATCAGCCATTGCGCGAAGCCGAGGAAGGGGAACGATACCGGGCTCGGTATTACCCGGTGCTGTCGATGCAATCACAATATTTCTCCTGATCGTGCTCATGATACTAATGAAGGATGGATATGTAGAGATGTAGAAAGATTGAGCTTTTATAGTAAGACCAAAAGGTTTTGAAGTAGCGAAAAACTGTGAAATGGTTTCGTCGGGACCAGCTACTTATACATTAAGTCAACTCGAGCAAGGCTTGATAGAATATAATTAAAGAGCATATAAATTATGGAAATTCAGAAGTCAGAATGAAGTTATTGTTAACTGTCTGAGTCTGGAACTAAGCCCCACGTTATTTTGCCTTTTACCACACGCCTGCCTGAGTCACACTGCTGAAATATTTCTAAGCTCGAGACCCGACCCTTAATCTCATACCCTAACTCAAGCGCCTGTATGATAGCGCGGGATTCCCTTGTTCTACGTTCCAACATTCCAGCGATCCGTCCACCTCGTACCAATTTGACTGCCTTCCCCCCACCATTTGCCCACTCGAATCCACACATCTCCAATTGGTACCGCTGTCCTATCCGTGGTGACCGGCTATTGGCCCAAGGTTTGTCTATCGCTCACTATCAGCTTTCATAGTTCTAGTTGGCTGCACACCTGCAGCAGGTGGGATCCAGTAACAGCTTACAGAAAAAAAAGTCCACCTTCATTCTGCCAAAGGAAATGGGAAAAAGGTCGATTATTTCATCAGGGCCAAATGTCCAGGTATAAAACTCATCCATTGGAGCTTCCTCGATTGGGGCCGTTGTCATCGCCTTAGGTGTAAATAAAGGAAAGGCGGCAAAGGTAGACGGCAGTAGCAACAAGATGGTTATGGTATGAGATTCTTGTGAGTATCTAAGTGGAGGATAATTACATAGCATAATTACCAACCTATATATAAGGGTTATAATCAGGAATCACCTTTAATCACTCGGAAAGGCACTGAGTGCCTTCGTCACTGCATGGTATTCAAGTATTAGATCCTCACCTTGGGTTTGCTTTCAATAGTTGCGACAGCTTCGAGAGACCCCGTACTTGCAGGTTTGATTCAAGATTTGGTTGCCATGTAGGAGCGAATGCGCTGTATGAGAGTCTTCAATTGGAACTAGTCAACTCGCGTAAAAGATCAAATTTGGTTACCTCAGATTATGATTGAACAGGGTATATCAACCCCTACTGGATTTGGACTAATGCTATGCCCAAAGCACAGCGGTGAATACCAATTCATGTAGCTGCTACCGAGCCTAATCCTAGAGTGCGGCTATTTTCAAAAAAGTAATTCACATGCAACCATACACCACCATACGCACAAAATTCATACGCACAAAAATTCATACGCACAATGGTTCCTACGCATGCATGTTCGTATACTCAATTGATAGACTCAAAAATTATGCGAGCAATGAAATGGATCACAGAATGGAAGCCAGCTTGGGTACTTAGCTTAGCTGGGCCAACTTATAACCTTCATTCATATGCCTACCACAGCTGTACTTTTATATAAATATCATTCGGGATCCAAGGGGATCTGTTACTGTACACGGATAGCTAGAACCATCTCAACTTAATGTCTTCCCAACCAGAATCTTCCACGATGGGCAGCCAACGGGGGCTCTACACCTCCGGGGCAAGAAGCCGTACCTCTTTTTTACGGTTCCACGAAAGCCCTGCACGCGAATACTCTCCATCTTTATCCCAATTCTCGGTAGAATCCAGCCCATATGGGAGTGAAGGCCCGGTAACACCAACCCCAAGACCTCTTACTGGTGTGGCCCGCGCACCTCTTTCAAGTTCCACAACACCCTTGCGCTCCGATTCGCTAGCGCTGCCCCCTGGAAACCAAGATCACGCCCGGAATCTGCTTCATCCGCTAGCAGTGACTTTGTCAACAAGCGACACAGTTACATTTGAGATATTTGGAAACTTTTATCTCTATACGGAGGAATATCATGAGAGTTGGATGGAGTGGTGGCAAGGCACACCAGGGTATATAGCCTATACTGCGAAATATGCTGGCAAGAAAAAGATACGGTGGAACTCGGATCTTCGAGGCACAGAGGTGTGGAAATACTTTCAACAATGTGCCGACCGTTTAGGTAGTGCTATTGGCACGCCGAGAGTAATGTGCATTATGTGCAGAAAGGTCCTAGCTCACCCAAGTGGCACGGGGACTAGCTCGATGCATGACCATAACAGGTCCTCTGCTTGTCTGAAATCGAGAAAGATTAACGGATATGATGGGCGGGCTGGAAGCCCGCTTGGTATAGACGTTCTTACGCTATTGCAAAAAGGGACTAAAACTGGAAATAGGCGTAGGATTATCGATCTGGCCACACCAGCAGGATTCAATCAGCATGATTTCGAAGAATACTTTCTAAAAGCGTTTTTAGCAACGAATCTCGCCTTTAATTGCTCAAACAACCTTGCCTTTCGTCGTGTCTTCAAGTACATTCGTCCGGGAGTCGAAATCCCCAGCCCAACGACATTAACACGGCATTTGAAACGGCTGGGAAAGTCTACGGTGGATGATATTCGAACATGTCTACCTGCTGCAGGAAAGATTTCTCTGGCTGCCGATACATGGACTTCACCGAACAAACTTGCTTTTTTAGCAATTGTGGCTTATTAGATCTCAGATAGCTGGCAGATGGAGGAGGTGCTGATTGGGTTCGAGGAAATCAGGGGTTCTCATACGGGGGCTAATATGGCAGGGATAATTAATGACGTTCTAGCCAGATACGGGATTCAGGATAGAATTCTGGGTTTCACCACCGATAGTGCTAGCAATAACCGAACGCTCACCGAAGCCTTAAACAATGCTTGGAGTTTACTATCGGTTGAATAGTGTCAATTGGAAAATCATATTCCATGTATGGCCCATGTTGTTCAGCTTATCCTTGGGGCATTTATGAGTTCGATCAAGGTGAAATCGCGGGATGGTCATATGCCGTCTCGCTTTAAGGCGGGCTATATCGTGAGGGTTATGAGATTGGATAACGGCTTTCACAAAACAGTAGAAAAGGTAATGTGTGTAAGATCTCATACCTATCACCTATATTACAAATGCATACGCACAAATTCATACGCACAAATTTATACGCACAAGGGTATATGCACAAATTCATTATTCCAAATTGAATGTGCGCCAATGTGAAAGTAGAACTAAGTGTTTTCCCCATTGTTCTCACCTAAGATACCTTTAGTCAGAGATAATGCTAATAATGGTTTATAGCATCGGAAAATGAGTATTGCGGTTGGTGCTTCACCTCAACGGCGTCAACACTTCATCGAGATACAGAATAACCGGGTTAAGATCCCTACTACACTACTTTATGATGTCAAAACACGGTGGAACTCAACCCTAAATATGTTGGAGAGATCTGTACGGCTACGGGAATTCACCAAGGACTGGTTACAAACCTATGCCGAGTTTACGCCTCTCTGGTCAACCCCGGAAGAGTGGAGGCAGATTGAATACATCTTGGAGGTACTTCAACCGATACGATTTTGGACTTTGTGGATGTCAAAAACACGTGGCGTCACCATTCATCGAGTGTTTCAAGTGTATCAAGATATCTTTGATCATTTGGAAATGCAAATTTCCAAGTTAGAATGGAAGCGGATGCAATGGAAGGTTGATATTCGTGAGGGCCTAGTGAAAGCTAAATTGAAGGCCGCCTCTTACTATGGTAAAACAGAAAGTACAAGAGGTCTTCTGTTCGGCATTGGAACTTGCCTAAATCCCTATTGCAAATGCAACCTTTTTCGAGAATGGGATCTTGATGCCAGTGGGGAGACTGAGTATGGGAAGTCATATAAAAAGGAGTTCATACCGTATTATGATCTGTACTATGCACCAATAAATAATCAGGCACCTGACATGTCAATTCCACGGAGTGGTCTGAACTGTCGATCCAAACACCTTTACTCTTCGAGACACAGAGCAGTTATCCTGAGTGAGGCACTAGCGTACATCGAAACCGATTCTGAGATTGAGCCGCCTGAGCCAGACGCTGAGGCTCCAGATCCCACCCATGAGGCCTGCCCAGCGGGGACTTTTTACGAGGCAAATATACTGGAGTGGTGGAAGGTTGATGGGGGAAGATTCCAGAATTTAGCTCGGATGGCTAGGGATATTCTCGCTCTTCAAAGGGGTAGTGTTGGAGTAGAGCGGGTGTTTAGCATGGCAAGAGATGTGATTCCCTATCGGCGCTCAGGACTCAAAAGCAGTACAATTCGATCTTCAATGCTGGTGAAATCCTACGAGAACGAAGAATTACGAAGAGAGCTAGCAGGTCACGATAGTGAACGGGAGGCAGAAAAGCTCGAAGAAATGGCTGCTGCGGAGGATTATCGTTATTGGGTTGATAGGAAGAAAGAAAGTATAGAGAACGATAATGGATGTATCTCCGATGATGACGAATCACACAAGGAGGACACCGAATGGTCTTTCGTTGATCAGGATGGCAGGCGAGCATTTGCAAGAGAGCCAAAGGCTATACTACCTGAGCGTGGACAGGTTGAATCTCAATACTAGGAACGGCCTGGACCACCTTGAAACTAAGGTGTAGATCACTTGGGAGACGCCGAGGAATCAGATCCTGAAGAAAGAATGTGGGATAGTACAGTCAACATGTATGTTGCATCCGACACTGATGAGAAGAAAGTCTCACAAGAGGGTAAGGCGGAGATTCCCGGTGAAGGACTGAGTGATCTTGAAAGTATCGACCAACAGGGGGACCAAAGTTCCGGCTGCATAGCAGGCTCAAGGGGCGGCCTGGAAGAAGATTGTTCGGAGGAGGAGGCTCTATCAGGAACCACAGATTCACTACTGGTTATACGTGTAACCCGCGGAAGTGACCAGACAGGATCTAATTCCGCAATTCGAGTTCTCCCCCGGAAGCGTGCCGGAACTGGGGGGAAAGAAAAGAAAAGATCCCATTTCCACTAAGTTAATTTTCCTGTAAAATCATTATAAAATCATGGAATTTGACTGAGTAATTGAGAAGGCATTTTTACTATCCCCTAAGTTATCCTAGTGGCCAAGACATGCCGAGGAGGTGTCAAGTCAACAATGTATACCATAGTGAATGACGAGCTGCCATGGATTGATTGGAAAATGCCCCATATAATTGGGGGACTGCATGTGGGATCGGGCGGGCAGGGTCCATTTTCTGACACTCGTCCGGCCGATCAGACGTGCATACCCCATCTAAATGTAAGAGTGAGTAGAAGGATTCTATGATTTCAGAGGCGGAAATTCAAGAAGTCTGAATACATTGTCCATTTATTCGAGTTCTTACGATAAGCTACAGGACCAGGAGCATCGTCATGAAAATCATACGCACAGAAAAATCATACGCTCACAAATCATACGCTCAGAAAAAATCATACGCACAGAAAGATCATATGCACACAAATCATACGCATACAAAATCATACGCTCAGAAAAATCATAGGCCAAAAATAATACACTGGTAATGGTGTTGTAGATAATACGCAGTAGTGTAAAGGCTAGTTGCATTGGCTCTAGTTAGTCGAGTTTGTCAGGTCATAGGGTGATTTGTCTTCCCCTATATTCTTTCTGTTTCCCCTTTTCTCCCATAGAGACAGAAACCATTCGCCCTGCCGCCCTCTGAATCTATGTCCCGTACTGCACCCTCTTGAACCAAAGTTCCTCCTTGCCCGAGGTCCTCCCCGCCCAAGTCTCTCCTTACCCGCCATCCACTCGTGCACATTTGGATACCTTTATCATGGCTCTATACCAACCGCACTTCATTCTATCCTGCTTTGAGAGGAAGGGAAGCTTGCTTTGAGCGAGTTTGTGTGGCTGCGGAAGACTACGCGAGGGCTATCACAAATGAAGAAAAGCGATGCGGAGAAGCGCAAGGGGCAGCGCGAACGAAGAAAAGCACCGATTCACCTGCACAACTCCGAACATGGCAGTGAAGATATTGCAAATTCTACCATGGATGCCAAAGGTGTGTCATTCTCCGCTATTTAACCGATCTCTCTGCATGGGCTTGAAATTAGCAATTGTTGTATTTAGCTTTCAACTCGGTCGCATATCTGTATTTAGGGCATATACAAATCTCCTCATCGCTTGTATTAGATTCGGGGGAACCATGTTTACGGCTGGATATGCATAAGGTTTATTCCATGAAAAGGAATATTTCCCACATGTTGAAAACCCCCGAATATCCAGGCGTCAGATACCACCAATGTGGCGATTTTGACGTTCTGGAATCAATCCTTTCGCAACCTAAATGGCAGCCGGATAGCAACTTGAATGACCGTTTCGAAGAGGAAAATGAGCCCCAATTACACCGGATCACCGGTGACATTGGTATAATAAAGGACAAGTAAGTAAATCATCCTTTCGGCTAAGACTAGGCTTATATACTATACTATCTTTAGGCAAGGCGTCCCATGTGTAATCAAAGCTGGGAATAGCAAGGCATGGTGGCCATTACCGCAAGTTGAACCAGGGGTACACAACTATGTTGCCTCACGGAATATAGCGGCAGATCATAACCGACATGGTGCAGGCGGTACGCGGAAGGGCTATATGCCAAGCAAGATGGAAGGCGCTCATACCACTCACAAGGCTGCGAGTGATAGTATGAAGGATGCTACAACCCTGAGTTCTCCTCCAGGAAACAGGCACAGCGAACATAACCCGGACAGTACTTTGAGAACAAAAGGCTGTGTCATTGGGCACGGTGTCTTCGTTCCACGAATGGGATCACGAATGCAGAATAATGAACCTGGACCCAGGCCAGCCCAGTCATATAACACGAAATCAGCAATTCACGAACTAAAAGAATTCGGCCAACAGCTTTTACCATTGACTCAAACCGTTGAGGCGCTATTTCAGACTCTCCTCCCGGAGGAGCATTCCAAATACAGAGCAGTCTATGAGACGATTTACGATGGGAAAGCTGACAATGTTGACGAGGCATTTGGAATATGGACCTCCCGCTCACTTGGCATCAACACGAATACCAATAACCATGAGGATGTGGAGTACGTATGCCATGGGTGGTGTGCGATTGTAGTATTCGGAGACTTTGAGGGCGGCGATGCCTGCTTTCCTGAGCTTGGAGTCAAGATTGATTTACCCCTCGTATGTAGAGACTCCCGCCCATCTTATCCAATTCCAATATGTAACCAAGATATATTCTCTAGGTTCCATTATTTTCATGCGTTCCTATGCAGTGGAATATTATATTGGCTCTTTTGTGTGAAATCCGTGTCGTGTTGTCCACTTTACACATAAAGCAGTGCACGATGCATATGTGGAGAAGACGGGAAGCCATTGTGCGAGTTCAATAAGATGCCTAAATGGTGGCAGAAGTTGCGCATGCATCTGAATGTATAATAATGTTCCTAATCATTGATTTTTCTGTTTAGTATGCGTATACACTCACAACCGGGTGTCCCGGATCTTGATAATCCGGATACCATGCTGTGTCGTGCGAATCTCACTAAGTTCTGAATTTCTTTAGACCCAAGCGTAGCTTGTTGTCCCAGATCACTCGCTATGCCGGATGGATTCTTAGGATTTTGTCCGTCTGGGATAGCAGGGTGCTAGTGTATACTTTTGAGCTTGCCCCGCCCTCGTTTGCAAGGCTGTGCCCCCAAAATCATACGTCCACACTCTACGCCCAAAGCCATATGCCTAAAGCCATACGCCTATAACCATACGTCCAAAACCATACACCCAAAGCCAAACCATACGCCCAAACCCATACGCCAAAAACCATGCGCCCAAACCCATACGCCCAAAAGCCATACGCCCAAAGCCAAACCATACGCCCAAAACCATATGCCCAAAAGCCATACGCCCAAAGCCAAACAATACGCCCAAAGCCATACACCCAAAACCATCCCCCCAAAACCATACGCCCAAAACCATGTGCCCAAAACCATACGCCCAAAAGCCATACGCCCAAAGCCAAACCATACGCCCAAAGCCATAGACCCAAAACCATACGCCCAAAACCATACGCCAAAGAGAGTCACCTAAAACCATAGCTTTTTATATACCATAGTGAGCGCCCAGTTTAACCAACGATCTGCAAGTTTAGTGTAAGTGATTGCCTGAACCTCAGCCCAGATTTAAATAGTGCCTAGTATTTGGGTAGATGGCTTGCAAGGCATGTGACAAGTGACGCCTAAACCAATAGTCTTTGAATGAAAAGCCCAAAACTGAATGCCCAAAGCCATTAGCTCAAAGCCAGATACCCTGAATGAGATCACGAAATGATAAGCCGGAGACCATAGCCTCAGGAAGATAGGAATCGTGCGTGCACCACTATAAAACTATACGGTTAGAGTTATGTACCCGGAATCATATGCTTAGAAGTACTTAGAAACATACGTAGATTATACGCTTACAATCATATACTGAGAGCGATTTCCAAACACTATTTATCTCAAACTAGAAGCCCAAATCATAATGATAGTAATGTGAGGACTATATTCAAATCCTATCTTTTGAGATAGTTGCCAGATTGCTATATGGAATATCCAAATAGTGGAGTCATTATACTAGACATACGAAGTAATTATGGGGTGTTTGGCCAGCCAATTCTGATCTCAAATTGTGATTTCAGATCAGAATTGAGAGGCCAAACACCCCTTGGATTTCAACCTGCCATTTGTTTAGTCAGAGAATATCACTCCTAGGAATAAGTGGGACCGCGCACAGGGGCAAGAGTGGGGGACGAGAAGACGGGGCCCCTCTAGGCAATCAGCGGGGAAAGTAAAATACCCGCCCGGCCCCACAGCACGGCCAGGGCCCCGTGTCATACGGGGCGGGGAGCAACAGCAAAGAGTTGACCCCGGGCCGGAGTAACGGCAGGGTCACAAAGTGAAAACCCGTCCCACCCCGCCCCGTAACGAACACTACGAGCACTCTGAGAATTGAAAGCTATCATACCTGGTTGCATACCTCAGGTTTGTCAATCAACCTTTTCACCCTACTACATATTATATTAGGTAAATACAGACACATCAATTTTCCCTACCCCTCTTCCACTGTTTACCCACCCTGGACAGTCGGCACCGTCTCCGCTTTCTTGACGGCCCTCTATTTGTAAACAGGCCCTAAGATTTAAACATAGCATTCATACTTAAATAACCATGATAAAGTAGATTTCAAAAGATTGAGTCTGTACGTTAAGTGGATTTGTAGCTATTATATAGTAATCTTGGTCCAATTTGTATGTTGTTTGTATGTAGTTTCATATAACTTTTTCAACTACCAATATGTTGAGAAATGCTTGTAAAGTAAATAAAAACCAGGTCTCTCTGAATATATAAGTCTTATACAATCCTTTTATCTATTTTAGAATGCCTTTCTTGGGGGGTTTTTGAATTTTACCTTCTTAGGAAACAGTGCAAGTTCTCTCTGGCATAAGTGATCATAAAGCCACTATAGTAGATCAACAATTTACTTATAAGATATTAATGATATGTATTCTGATTCTCCATATATTAAAGTATCTGTAGCTAGAGCTTTACGGTGGTATCTCTATTATTAATAGAGATAATCCAATTGAGCTTACATTTTTCACTGATTCCCATGGGTGTACGTCATCCTGGTAGTGTGCGAAATCATCGCCATTTACGTTAGTTCTATATGTGGTGGTCGCTCTCCGGTCTGTGCATAGTAAGCTCTGACCTCTGAGCAACCAGGCTAAATTTCCTCCAAGGACCTCCACACAGTTCTCCCCATCTTTTCCCAATTGGCAATATGTGATCTCAACCAGACCTGTATGTCAGTTCCACTGGATGGTTCAGCATCACAAGAACCATTTGGGATTTTGACTTGAGCACCCTTCCTGGTATACTTAACACTCAAGACCTCTGCCCAATTCAGAGATTTGTGCAGCCTATTGTAATTCACAGGCACTCCCTCTTGCACTATCACACCAGGGTATACAATTCGGTAAATAGTGAGAGCGGCGGGATAGCGGTGAACAGAGGCAGGGCAGCGGTAAAGGAAAGCAGGGTAGCGATGAGAAAAAGAGGTGTAACTCGGTGAGAACCTGACCTAGAAAGTGAGGCGTAAGAGGATAGCGTTAACGTTATTCAGGGGGAAGTGGGTCACGACACGGTTCTGGCTCACCCATAGCAACCATGGAAAAATCTAATTCACCTTTAATTATCTCCACGAATATTTCAGAAACCACCTTCAGAATCAAGACACACGTACTTTGCAATATAGAGAATCTGCAAATTAAGTTCTTATTTTTGTAGTCATAAAGGGTTACTCAGATATGGTGATTTTAAGATTGCCTATTTTATAAATGAATCGTAGCCTTTCCTTACCATAGGGAAATTGAAAACCCGTGAAGAATAATTTTAAAAAATGGATACAAGGATAATATATGTCTTATATATTCAGAATAATCAAGTTTTAATTTTATTCATAGGTATTTTTGAATGCAGAAGTCATTAAACAAGAGGTAGATAATACATACAAATTACATACAAATTGAACCAATTTTACCATCAACTATCTATATACACAGTGGACATATGAACTCAATGTCTTGAAATAACCTTTATGATGATATCCAAAGTTAGTATATCAAGTTTGAAGTTAGATAAATACAGGCCTTATACATTTTTCACATGTACTTAAAGATGATTGCTATACAACTAGTAAGACTTATGCAAACCATCTACAAGTCAAAATTCAATCATCTGAATAACTACAAGGCAATTACCAATTAGAGAAGTTTTAGTAGACAGAGTAGACACTCAGTAGGTTGGTTTAGAACATATATGTATTATGATATGGAGTAGGAAGATGATTGTTGAATTGTAATTAGTAGTAATTAATATGGAATCTATTCAACAACTATCACTGAACCTGGCTCTAAAGATTACTACTAGACTCCCTAGAGTTGTTGAGTTAATCTAATAACTTATTATTCATTTAAATAATGTATTATTGCAATTTAAAGATACTCTACGGATTTATTTCTGCTTTTTAATAGTTTGATATTGATCAATGCACAAATTATGCAAAACACCTTTATTTCACTTCAAAATATATAAACTCACTTAAGATATGATAGTGAAAGGTATATCAAGATATTGAGAATATATGTCAACTATGCATGTAGATATTCCATGGTAAAATTGGTCCAATTCCTATGTAATATGTGTGTATTTTCAACCTCTTTTTTAACCACTTCTGCATTCAAAAATACCTATGAATAAAATTGAAACCTGATCATTCTGAATATATAAGACTTATATTATCCTTTTATCCATTTTTTAAAATTATTCTTCAAGGGTTGTCAATTGCTTTATATTAAGGAAAGGCTACGATTCATTTATAAAATGGGCAATCTTAAAATCACCATATCTGAGTAACACATTATGACTACAAAATAAAAACTCAATTTTCAGATTCTCTATATTGCAAAGTACTTGTATCTTGATTCTCATGGTGGTTTCTCAATTATTTGTTGAGGTAATTATATGTGGATTAGATTTTCCCATGGTTGCCATGGGTGAGCCGGATCCCTCTCGTGAGCCACTTCCCCGGGAATCACGTTATTGGAATGGGATATGTTATGATGATAGTGGGAAGGGTACAAGGGCGAGTAGATCTGGGCTTTTGTACTTAAGGGTTCGGTTCACGCACAAGTGTAGAAGACCAGTCAACGAATAGTTTGTTCCTCTTCTACGTCTTTTCATTCTCTCCCGTGGTTCTTTATATACGATTGGTAGTTGTTCGGAAAATGATAAGAAGGTTGGGTATCACCCCAAAAAATATCCCACCCGGGCCGGTGCAAACACGCCCCTCCCAACGAACTGTACCTGTGTTCATCTCTCCTCCTCACACAACATGCTATTGTCCGTTAACAAAATTAACTATATAGCACACAGGCCACCCATTACAACATGACTCTCCTCACCCCCTAGATTTTCAACCTCGCCTAAAAATATTCCCCTGCACCAAATAATAATTCCTGCTATGTATTCTGCCATGTTTTCACATTTTATGACTTTTTTCCGATTTTCGTGACAGTGGGGTTGGCAGGGGACTGCTGTTTTCATGGCAGCAGTGTTTGCTCTTCGTTGATGTACGATTAATTTTGTTAAAGCATAATACCGCTGGGAATATTATACTATCCGAGTTGGGCCACGATGGGTGTCTGCAGGCCTGCCATTGATATCCAATCGTTGCGTTAGAAACTTTACTACCTCCTCATGGCCATTCATCTCAGCCAACCCGAGTGGTGTTCGGCCATATTTACAGCCCGCAATGTTCGGGTTGATATCCTCTCTTTCCATTAGAAGCTCCACTACCCCCAAATGCCCACCCCTTGCAGCCCATCCGAGCGCCGTTCCACCATCTTCGAGGTCGACAATGTTGGTGTTGATATCCTTTCGTCCCAATAACAGCTTTACTACTCCCACATGTCCACGCATCGCAGCGAACCCGAGCGCTGTCCGGCCATATTTTTTGTAGGAAATGTTGAGGCCGGTATCCTCTCGTCCCAACAGCAGCTTTACCACTCCCTCGTGGTCCAGGCTGGCCGCCCACATCAGTGGCGTATAGCCATGTTCAGTGTCCGCGATGTTGGGATCGATATGTCTGTATTGCAATAACGACTGGACTACCCCCTCGTGTCCCTTCATTGCTGCGAACACGAGCGCCCTTCTGCCATATTTAGGGTCCGCAATGTCCAGATTGATATCATCTTGTTCTAATAGTAACTTTACAACACCCACATGTCCTGACGCTGCAGCCCACATGAGTGGTGTTAGGCCATGTTCGGTGTCCGCGGTGTTGGGATTGATATCATTGCGTTCCAATAATAACTTTACGACCCCTTCATATCCCAATGTCGCAGCGAACGAGAGCACCGTCCGCCCATATTTTTTATATTCACAGTTGGGATCGGTATCTTCCCGTTCCAATAGCAACTTTACGACTCCCTCATGGACGCGGACCGCGGCCCACACCAGTGGCGTTAGGCCATGTTCGGTGTCCGCAATGTTGGGGTTGGTGTCCTCGCGTTGCAATAGCAAATTTACTATTTCCTCATGGCCACTCATCGCAGCCACCCCGAGTGGCGTTCGGCCATATTTTAGACTCCCAAGATTCGGATTGATATCCCCTCGTTCTAATAGAAGCTTTACAACTCCCTCATGGGCCTCATTGGCAGCCAAAAGGAGTGGTGTTAGGCCATCTTCAGTATCCGCAAGGTTGGGATTGATATCCCCGCGTTGCAATAGCAACCTTGCTACTCTCTCATGTCCATATATCGCAGCCACCGCGAGTGGTGCTCGGCGATATTTACGGTCCGCGGTGTTCGGATTGACATCCTCTCGCTGTAGTAGCAACTTTACTATGCCCGCATTCCCAACCCGGGCAGCCCACCAAAGTGGTGTTCCACCAGACTTTGGGTCTTCAATGTTGGGATTGATATCCCCCCGTTCCAACAGCAACTTAACGACTCCCTCATGGCCACGGTCCACGGCCCACATCAGTGGCGTATGGCCATGTTCGGTGTCCGCGATGTTGGGATTCATCCGCTCGTGTTGCAATAACAACTGGACTACCCCCTCGTGTCCATTCATTACTGCGAACACGAGCGCCGTTCGGCCACATTTAGGGACCGCAATGTCTAGATTGATATCATCTCGTTCCAATAGTAACTTTACAACACCCACATGTCCTGACTCTGAAGCCCACATGAGTGGTGTTAGGCCATGTTCGGTGTCCGCGGTGTTGGGATTGATATCATTGCGTTCCAATAATAACTTTACGACCCCTTCATATCCCAATGTCGCAGCGAACGAGAGAACCGTCCGCCCATATTTTTTATATTCACAGTTGGGATCGGTATCTTCCCGTTCCAATAGCAACTTTACGACTCCCTCATGGACGCGGGCCGCGGCCCACACCAGTGGCGTTAGGCCATGTTCGGTGTCCGCAATGTTGGGGTTGGTGTCCTCGCGTTGCAATAGCAAATTTACTATTTCCTCACGGCCACCCATCGCAGCCACCCCGAGTGGCGTTCGGCCATATTTTAGACTCCCAAGATTCGGATTGATATCCCCTCGTTCTAATAGAAGCTCCACAACTCCCTCATGGGCCCCATTGGCAGCCAAAAGGAGTGGTGTTAGGCCATCTTCAGTATCCGCAAGGTTGGGATTGATATCCCCGCGTTGCAATAGCAACCTTGCTACTCTCTCATGTCCATATATCGCAGCCACCGCGAGTGGTGCTCGGCGATATTTACGGTCGGCAATGTTGGGATTGACATCCTCTCGCTGTAGTAGCAACTTTACTATGCCCGCATCCCCAACCCGGGCAGCCCACCAAAGTGGTGTTCCACCATATTCTGGGTCTGGAATGTTAGGATTGATATCGCCCCGTTCTAATAATAACTTTACTATTCCATGGCGCCCAGACTCTTGGGTCCACAATAATCGCCCCCTGCCAGCTTGAGTGTCCATAATCAGGTTATTGATATACAGACGCAATAGCGCCGTTACTACCTCCATATCTCCACCCACCGTAGCCCGCAGGAGTGGTGTGTGGCCTGATTCAGGTTCCGCAATGTTGGGATTGATATCCTCTCGTTCCAAGAGCAATTTTACAACTCCCTCGTGGGCCAGGTCAGCAGCCCACATGAGTGGTGTTCGGCCACGCTTGGTGTCCGCAACGTTGGGATTGATATCGTCGCGTCGCAATAGAGACTTCACCATCCCCTCATTCCCACCCACCGCAGCCCACACCAGCGGCGTCCTGCCATGTTCTGTGTCTACAACGTTTGGATTGATATCCCTTCGTTGCAATAGGAGCTTTACTGCCCCCTCATGTCCACCCATCGCAGCCCACCCGAGCGCTGTCCGGCCATGTCCGGTATCAGCGGTATTGGGGTTGACATCATCTCGCTCCAATAAGAACTTTAGTACACCCTGGTGCCCACCATCATCAGCCCACCAGAATCGCCCTCTGCCATATTTGGTGTTCGCAATATTCAGATTGATATCCTCTCCTTCCGATCGCAGCTCTAGTAGTCCCTCATGCCCATAGCCAATAACCCACAAGAGTGGTGTTAGGCCATATTTGGTCTCGGAAGTCTTGGGATTAATGTCTTCTCTTTTCAATAGCAGCTTCAAAACCCCCTCATGTCCATTCATCGCAGCCCACACTAGTGGCGTTCGACCATGTTCTGTGTCCGCAATGTTCGGGTTGATATCCTCTCGTTCCAATAGTAACTTTACTACACTTACATGTCCACCCATAGCAGCCCACACCAGTGGCGTTCGGCCATGTTCGGTGTCTGCTATGTTGGGATTGATATCTTCTCGTCCCAATAGCAGCTCTACTACCCCCTCATGTCCACCGGCTGCAGCCCACGCTAGTGGTGTTGGCCCATGCTGGGTGTCCCCCATCCTGAAATTGACACCCTCCCGTTTCGATAACGACTTTACAATTTCCGCATACCCGCCCCACTCAGCCCGCCCGAGTGGTGTCCAGCGAAATTTGGTGTCCGGAGTGTTGGGATCGATATCCTCCCGCCCTAATAGCCACTTCATACCACCCTCATTCCTGCACCCCCCAGCCCACAAGCGTGCTGCTAGCCCACATTTGGTGTCTGAAAGGCCAGAATTGATATCGGCCCGTCCGAATAGCAACTTTACTGCCCCCTCGCACCCGCTCTGTGCAGCCCACATGAGTGCTGCTAAGCCATTTTGGGTGTCCGCGCCCCCGGGATAGATCCTTTTTTTCCATAATGCCCCGTTTACGACGTCCTTGTGTCCTATGGATGCCGATGCGAGTGCCGTTCCATCACAAGTGCTCCTTTGGTTCATGGTATATCCCGAGTGTTTGCAGAATATAGATATGCCACAGCGGTAACTATGGTAGCGATACTGGGGGTTTTATAGAAGGCGGGCGGAACGAGAGAGAGAGGGGTAAGGCTCCAACTTCTCAGATTGCTACGCAATAATTTCTCCCCGAAAAATCACCCCACGACATCGATGACTGAGATATGAACTCAACTTCAGAGAACACAACTCCAACACTGCCCATGCAGCCGGTTTGGAACTAGCAGAGGAATCCGGCGACGTGAGTACAAGTTAGAGAATGTGCAAGAGATAATAAGTTCAATGGTTTACTGTCAAGCTCTGGGATCAGAAGATATTAGGCTCACTAATTTACCCTTGTAACAAGTCCAAGGTTCACGTGTCATCATGCTCATCGAGAAAATTCGCCTCAACGTTATCCTCCATATGGTTCCGGAGTGGCTATTCCAGACGAGATGCCTATTCTGGGCGCAGATACATGAGTATGCCTTATGGGCTCCATGAAATGTAGTTAATGAATGGATGACGCACGCTTTGTGTGCAGATAGGCCTACAATATTAAGTTCGCACCACCTGCTCACGTCGCCGGATTGCTCCGTCACTTCCAATTACGGAATCGTTCATTCTCGGATATTTTGGCCAATAAAATTTGTTATGAAGCAATAGTTACGTCGTAGCTCAGAAAGCTCAGAACCCCAAGAACCAAGACTACCTTACCTTGGCTTCGGACTCACGCAAGCCAACTTGAGCAAGCAGCCAACCGCCTGACCAACAAGCCAAAAGTCACCTGTGCAAGACAATTCACGATGCCAGGGTCCTGGGTCTGCCGTCGTATCCCGCTTCTAAAGAGACTCAAAGCGGTGGTTTTGGCCCTCAATTGGCATGCAGGACTTAATAGATATATCATTTATGGTGGAAATAATAACTTTGATAAACAGTATCCGAAATTTCCTTCATGAGCTTCCTCAAATTCTCAAGCACATATAATACATTAACGAGAGTCATAGTTTTGTTTTAAGGTGCCTTTTCCCATTTCACCGTTGATGCAATGATGATCATTTGATTGATTTTATTGGCTAGAATATCCGAGCATGAGCGATTTCATAACTGGAAGTGACAGAGCAATCCGGCGACTTGAGTACACCGAGGGAGGATGTGACTGAACAGCACGTCTACCTACAAATAGCCTGCTAGTCAGAAACTTCAAGTCCGTGATTTGATCTCGCTCGTAGTTTATAATCAGGCAAGTCAGGTGCCATATGCGTAAATTAATAAGCAAGGAATAAAATAACTTTAAATACAAATGCCAAAAGTGTTTGATAAATTAGAGCTTAGAATGCACCGACATGGATCTGCAAGCCAATCATATCCTTGCTTGAGTGGGAACTAGCACTATCGCCGTCGGAAAGTTCCCATGTTGGTTGCAGATATCCAAATCCGACAGGGTCAATTGAGTTTCCCTGTAACTCTTCTGGAAAATCCCAGGCATCATGCTTCGAATCAAGTTCTGATGCGTCGGTTCTTTTGCCTTATTGCAACATCACCACTCTGACTTTGGTTAAAGCAAAAGACTTATGGAAGTATTTTAAAGGAGAAATAACACTCGTAGAAGAAGAATGATTGATTTCAGCCTTATCTCAATACTTGAAGCACTGGATGATGTAAAAGTACGGGGGCAAAAAGATTCGTCCGATACTGGTTTTAGGGCCAAATTTAACATTCCAAACCGATAATTCTCAACACTGTGTGCATGGAAACACTTCAAATCGATCCTCCAGCTAGAGAATCACAATCTATTCAAACCTATAGAAGTAGAAGTACAAGGAATTAAAGCTGCTTCCATTATTCATGATTGCATCAGCCTGTGTAAAAGTGACCTAGATTTTGTATGGGGCTCCATACAAAAAGGTACATGACAACCAATGCCTTTCTACTTAAACAACCATTTCTCCATCCCTTTGTGATATTTAAGAGTTTTGTAACCCTTATTATATTATCTACGTGTTTTCTGGTGCACAGCCAAACTTTTGTGGATTCTCATAAAGATTGTGGCCTAGGGGAGGGTGGCGAAGTCGGCTACTTTTGGTGTAAAATGTGTTAGATATTAGGGTAGCAGTAGGTAAGGGTAGCTATCCTCATATGTGTTGGGGTTGAGCAGTAGGGTTAGTAGAACCGGTTGTTGGCTCTTGGCGGTCATGTATCTCTATATATACCTTCGGTCATAGATAGGAAATACACCAAGTCATTCTTCCACCACCACCACGTTCCTACAGGTTATGAGCCTCTGGGATTCCAATCGGCAGCACAATTGAAAAAGCGCATCTTGTAGAGGGTTGTCAACACCGCTCGGATTTTCCAGATCCTTTTTTCACCTCCACGTCTGTTTGTTATTTTTCCATTTTAATCGCTTTCCATCCGTGGAAAGGTTTTTCTCTACGCTGCCTTATCGTCGTCATGGTCATCATCGTCGTCATGTCACAGATACACGATATGCAGCAGCATGTACGTCTCGTTTTTCCGCTACTGGGGGACAATAATTTCAACCCCTGGCGTCAGCGGATGTCGGATCAACTGAGAGAGATGGATTTATGGTGGATCGTCTCTGGGCGCGAGAAAGCACCCAAGAGCGATAGTGAGGAGCCTAGTGATATTCAGGCTTATGATAAATGGCTTCGGAAATGTTCTCGCACTACGGCAAAGATTCGAAATGCGATGGAACCTCATATATGTGCACAGTACACATCGGATACTTATAACGAGGATCCCAAGGCACTTTGGGATAAGCTCGCTGAAGGGTATCGGAGAGCTCTGGGCTTAGAGCGGTATTACTTCCGCCGCTCTCTCTTCGACTGTACGCTCGAAGCTCATGGGACAGTGGCTAAGTATCTTCACGAGATCGACAGGATAATTGAATGCTTGCGAGAAGCAGAACAAGTTATCAAGCCAGAAGAGAAGACGTTTTACCTTCTCAATGGGCTGCCTGCTACATGGTGCGACTGGCGTGATCTCCAGGCAACAATCATCAAACCTGACCAACCCGACGAGCTGGTTGCGGCGATCAAGGCCCGTGAGGCAAGCCTCAACCGTGATCAGGGAATAACCGGTGATACTGTACTCAGTGTTGAAGGTAAGAGGTATGGCGGCCGTGCAGGTGGGAAGAGCAATAGAAGACCAGAGCAGGCCCGACCTGAGAGGCGAAATAGGAGCAGTACGGACGAGACCTTAACCTGCTATTACTCTCAGAAGAAAGGACATCGACGTAGCGAGTGCAGAAAACTAAAATCGGATCGTGAGAAGGGCATACACGTGAATCGTTCGAATTCACGAATGCCGGCTGTGGCGTCTGCAACAGACACGTTGAGCCGTTCGATTTTACAGCGTTTTCATCAGTGTCGGCATATACGGGTCAGGGGCAATGGCCTCTTGATAGCGGATGCAGCACCCACGTCACTGGAATGAAAGAACACTTTTCCTCATACGTTGCAGTCGCGACAGGCAAGCGGAAAATACATGTCGCAAACAACGTCGAGATAGATGCTCTTGGGGAAGGCGAAGTGACACTAGCCGTGTGGGATGAAAAAGGAAGGAGAGAAAGAAACCTTGTGATTCCTGGGGTGTTACATGTCCCCGAGTGTGGAAGGAACAATTTGCTTTCGGTTTCCCAGCTATGTAACTCAGGCTACTACGTTGACTTTCATCGGACTGGGGGAGCATCGTTTGGGCGCGATGATGGGCTGAGTGTTACACTGAGAGAAGTCAATGGGCTCTACATCTTACAAACACGGTCAGCACAAGGAAGTGTGAGAGCACTGGCAGCGCATTGGTGGTGAAGAAGATGAAGAGAAAGCAGCGAGCAAGGAAGCAGCTTTATGGCATTTTCGTCTGGCGCATTTGGGAGCGGATGCAGTACGCAGACTATCTATAGAAGATAACGCAATACCAAGGCTACCAGGTGTGCCGCGTTGCGTTTGCACGGGATGCATATATGGAAAGATGGTACGCAAGCCTTTTCCGTCCCTGCCGCTCAGTTCAAAGGCTACCCAACCATTGGAAATAATCCATAGCGACATTACCGGACCAGTTACTCCTAAGTCGCTAGGGGGAGCACTTTATTTGTTGATGTTTACGGATGATTTCACACGATTCAAGATCGGATACTTGATCAAGCGCAAATCGGAAGCCCTTACATGTTTTATGGACTACAAGGCACTTGCAGAGAAACATCATGGAAAGCCAGTACGCAAGCTACGTACTGATGGGGGAGGCGAGTATACCTCCAATGAGTTCAGCCATCTCCTCAAGCAGGAAGGCATCGAAGCTCAACGAACCACGCCGTATACGCCACAGTCAAATGGAACGAGCGAACGAGCGAACAGAACGATAATCGGAACGACACGGGCTCTCTTGCATGCTGTTAACGCACCTAAGGAATATTGGGGTGAAGCTGCAATGACGGCCATTTACGTTCGCAATCGGTTACCTACTAAGGCTATAGCGGGTGGAGAAACACCGTATGAACGGTGGTTTGGGAGGAAACCGTCATATAGGAACTTACGTGTTTGGGGATGCCTGGCATACGTTCAGATCCCAAAGGAGACACGCAAAAAGTTGGATAAGACGGCCCGGAAATGCATGTTCGTCGGCTACACGAGCACTGCACAGCAGTACAGGCTCTACGATCCGGTTGAACGCAGATTTCTTCTATCACGAGATGTCGTCTTCGAGGAATCCACATCATATTATCCGTTAAAAGGCTTCGATAATAGTCCGGCACAACCTTACTATGCACCAGCAACCCAGCCGTGGGAAGAACAGTTGGCCTGGAATGATGAGTTTGACGAGCCGGGTAGTGATGATGAAGCCTCAGCAAGAGTTGAGAATGAAATCTTGCCTGAGGAGGATGAAGAGGAAGAGGAAGAAGAAGCCGTTGACTGGGGAGACGCTGAAGAAGTACTAGCACCCTTTCGGCTACGCAAACCACAAATTGAGCCGGCGTCTGGTAGAGAACCCTCAAGTGGAGATGTGGTATCGCGACCGGTAGCAAAGGATGGAAACAGAGAACCGTATATGCTTAGCGGGTTACGCGTTAAGGGGAAGAGTAAGTTCTGGGATGCAGAACCAGGGGAGCTACCTGAAGTACAGCAAGGAGGACGTACGCGCGGTCAACAAGGAAATGCTGGTAGTTCGACTCACGCCATGATATCTACGGTTTATATGGTTGAAGCGGGTCCGGTTAACTACAAGGCAGCTATGGAGACACCCGAAGCCGCGCAATGGCAAGAGGCTGTGGACTCCGAGTGTTCCTCTGTTGTGAAGAACAAGGTTCTAACGTTTGTCGATTCAATTCCTACCGGAAAGAGAGCGATTCCCACAAAGTTGATACTGCAACGGAAGCTCGGATCTGGGGGAGAAACGATAAGGTACAAAGCGCGACTTGTGGCACAGGGTTTTCGGCAAGTTGAAGGCTTAGATTTTGCCGAAACGTTTGCTCCAGTAGCAAGTCTGTCAAGCGCGCGTATCGTGTTGGCAATAGCAGGTACGCGCGGATATGCAGTCCATCAGATGGATGTGGTAACGGCCTTTCTTGGGAGTAAGCTGGATGAAGAGATCTACGTTCATCTACCGCTTGGAGTCCTGGGAGGTCCGAGGATGGCACGACTCAATCGCAGTCTATATGGCCTCAAGCAATCGCCCCGGTGCTGGTATACCACGATCGATGAGTTTCTTGTCTCCCATCTTGGATTTCGACGGGGGAGGTTTGACTGCTGCATCTACACGCACACGAACGGCACAATCCTTGCTCTTTACGTCGACGACATGCTCTTAGCAGGTAGGGAGCCGATCGTATCAGATTTGCAGAAGAAGCTTAAGGCGAGATTCGACATGGTTGATCTGGGTTTAGTACAGCATTTCCTTGGTATGGTGGTGTCACGCGATCTGTGCATGCAGAAGGTCTATATTACACAGGAAGGCTACATCGGGCGAGTCTTGGAAAGGTTTGGCATGAGTGATTGCAAACCAGTGGCTACACCAATGGATAAGGACAAGCCACATGAGAGAGAGGAGGAAGAAGAAGCCTGCGATAAGACGGTCTACCAGCAGTTAATTGGGAGTCTCAGGTGGATAGCGATTGGCACTAGGCCAGATATTTCGTTTGCCGTCTCCTATCTTGGGCGTTTTGGGGCAAATCCTTCTCAGCAGCATTGGGTATGCGCAAAGCGAGTTCTACGCTATCTGGCGGGAACGAGGTATCTACGGCTTGGTCTGGGGGGAAATATGCCTTTACAGATCCCACTGAATGGTTTTGTGGATGCTGACTTCGCCGGAGATACGGGTACATTGAAATCGACAACTAGATACATCTTGCTTATGGGATCCGCAGTTATTCAATGGCATTCAAAGAGACAGTTTATTACAGCGACCAGTACAGCAGACGCAGAGTTTATTGCATGCGCAACGGCGATTCAGGAACTCATCTGGTTCCGTCATCTTGTATCAGAAATCACTACATCTACCTTGGAATTGAGCACGCTCTACAACGACAACCAGGCATCTTTATCTACGTTTACGGATACGGTATACAAACCTCACTCCAAGCATGTTGGTGTTCGCGTTTGTCAGATTCGGGAGATTATTGAGGATGGGAAAGAGGTTGTCATGGATTACTGTAGCACAGAGAGGATGGTAGCGGATGGGCTCACTAAGCCTTTGGCGGGAGTTAAACATGTCGTCTTTGTTAAAATGTGCAGTTTGTCTTGATCCCGATGGGATTTTATGTGTGTTTACGGGCAATGTTTGAAATTTTTTAAGCATAGCTTAGTGTTTAGCGGCTTCATGGGATAGCGCCCGTAAGGGGAGTGTTAGATATTAGGGTAGCCGTAGGTACGGGTAGCTATCCTCATATGTGTTGGGGTTGAGCAGTAGGGTTAGTAGAACCGGTTGTTGGCTCTTGGCGGTCATGTATCTCTATATATACCTTCGGTCATAGATAGGAAATACACCAAGTCATTCTTCCACCACCACCACGTTCCTACAAAATGGGCATCGGACAAATCTTTTTGCCCTAGTACTGTATTTAACCTTTTTTTTCTCGCAGGCACTACACTTATTGTGCCGGTCACCTGGCATCATCATATACCACTCATAGTTTTTCTGCAGCCCCCAGCAGTCCCCAGCTATCCCCGGCCGTCCCCCTCATTTTTCTGCACACGTGCCCTGTTGGAAATTTGCTGCTCACCACATGCATATATTCCCATGCACCTCGGGCCAGGAATGAAACCACCACCACCTGTTACATACCATTGTTTTGAGGGTTGTTCCACGCCTATTAGCTTTATACTAAAACTCTGATAATGACCCTGTATACCTAATGCGATACTATTAAATACCTATTAACTAATAATGAAACACGAACACTTGCGATAGCGGAACATCACCAGCATCCACGGTTATATAATCGATCTTCGGCAGGCTGGTTAACCATGGTTCCGAATGGTCGGCAGAGGACTGGACCAGACTAGGTAGTCCTAGTCACAGTCAAGTCTAGTCCACGGATTGAAATTAGACTGACTAGACAGTCATGGTTGGAACTAACTAGACCGGGCTCAGTCGGGCTAGTCAAAAACCGAGTGATAGTATGTGCATCCTGGTTCCACTAATCCCCTTAACGGCAACTGCCAGAAGGCGAAAACTGCGCAGTGAGACGAAATGAAACGCCAAGAGTAACAAAAGAACTTGATCGCTAACCGAATTGTGGGGAAGTTCTCACTCTCACTCTCACTCACGATCATTTCTGTTGGATTGCCTATAGGGGCATGCGGTTAGAGGGTTGTGCGGATATGCATTTATAGGGATATGCGGCTAGGAGACAAGCGGTTTAGGGCAGGTGGTTTCTTGTTCTTCCAGCAGTTAGGTATTTTCCCACAGGTTGTTGTTCTTACATCCTATGCCGCTAGGCATAGGATATTTCCTTAAATCCTTTATGTGTTCGTTGATGTGTTTAGACATAGGGTATGAGGTATCGGGTATTTGGTTTTATTGTTCCTTTCATATCCTTTGCCACTAAGCATATGGGAGATGGCACACCGGCGGCAGGACAGGTTTTAGGATCACAAAGGATCATGGGTCGCGATATCAGGATGAAGTTAGATTGTTTGTGATCATGAGGGATCAGAGCTGCATGTGTTTTCTTTAGATTGTGTTGGGTTTCGGGAGTGCTTTATTGTTGTTAGACGGGGAGATATATCTCCAGGCTTGTCCGCAGCTAGAGAGAGAGCAGCCATCTATTCTACCGTTCTGCTCTTCATTGATTGCTCCGCTCACTGTCCGTGGTGATCGCTCTTTCATTCCCTTCATCTTGTGTGCTTCCCATTAGCATCATCACATTCTCCACCAACTAATTTACTAAAGGTACAAACAGGACAAATAGGCCCTTCCTCCAATCCACTGGCATCCATCGATGCTCCCCTTGATCGCGACTCGGGCCCATTTACTTCTGCGCATTTCACTTTTTCGATGAGTGTTCTGTTTTGGACGCGTCTTCCCCTTTTCCTCCTGCCCGAAACTGCTATGCTAAGTTAACAATGGGAGGACAAACATCACGAAAAAAGCTTCTTCACGCGACATACCCCCAGCACATCCGGCCCTACTATCCATAGCCTTCCAGTGCAGCACCGACTCAAGGCACATATCCGGAAGTTCGTCTAAGCGATATTGGGATAGACTCGACATCTGCTGAACATGCCAGATGGCATCAAATTACTTACTCCCAGCGGACATATCAATCAACATCGTATATTAGAACATTTTTGTCTGAACAATAACGGAATAGGTTATGTGCATGCCTGGTAGGTTGGGCATCCCCGAATTTCCACCCAGTGGTGTCTTGAGTGTGTCGAGTAGCATCAAAAATTTCCAACAGAGGTAACCGTAGAGAAGAGTGGGTGATTTTGTTCTCATTGTAAAACATGGTAGGTCATTTTCTCTGCGAGCTTGGAACATGTATTTATTCTATGAGTGCTATTAGCGGAATATTATGCAATCGTTTTATACAAACTAGTATGGGACCGGTCCTTGACCAGACGGGACAACTTGAACTAGCCCGGTCTGGTTGTCAACATGAAGAAGGACCCACTAAACGGTCTTGTCCTCACGGCCTGACCAGTCGGACTATTCGGGATGCGGTTGACTACATCCTCGGTGAATGTGTCTTGACCCCGGGTGCTATATGACTGAATAGGCAAAAGAGGCGACTGGGTAGAAGAAACCGATCTAAGATATGGCATGCGCAGCAAATGTACTGTGGAAAGGTTTGGTCTCATGAAGGACATAAGAGGTCCTGTTCTTCCCTTTGTTCATTTGTTATTGGTTTATCATCACACTCACTCTCTGTTCACATGGTCATCTGCTATTCGTCAGAGTCATTAGTTTTCACACGATCTCATTTTTCTTTCTTGTTCTTTGGTAACTATTCTCTATTACTATCATTCGTACCAATAAAGGTTCCGTTGTGTCAGGCAATTGGAAACTCTCTCTGCCGTGCATAACTCGATAACGTTGAAAATGCCCAGCCGTCATTCCTAATACCTGCCCTCTATGGACCCCCCCCCCGCAGTCCTTACCCACACTCTACCGTCTTCTGATACCCCCTCTAGTGCTCCACCCAATCCCAGGCTTCCTACCATCTCCCCTGTAGTCCGCCTAAGCAGCCACCCCCCGCCCCCCTCACAATATTAATAAATGCTTGGCCCGGTGCCCCCCCGAGTAATTTACCCTACACAGGACCACAGCTAGCGGTCCCGTCCCATACCGTCCTCTTTGTACTATCTCCGCCGTCCTTGTGGGGCCCCTGGACGGTTCGGAACACTGGGTGATAGGGTTCACGGCACATTTAGTTTATGTTGGAAAAGCTGCTCGGCATGTTGATTTCTTTTGTTTCATAAAAGAACGGAGATTAAGAAAGATGTTTTCATTGACGGATGGATAGGACAGGTGGAAAGCATCAAGGCTACCGGAATGAAGGAAGTTTTCTTTTGTCATACATTTCTTTTGTTCAGGGATAACAGAGTGTTTATTTCATTTGTTTCTTTGAAGGATAGACAAGGGGATAAGGAGGCATTTGCGGAACGAAGTGGAAATGTGTGGTGATGGTTGGAAGACAGAGAATGGTGTTTTGCTTTTCATATATACTTCTGTCATTACTGTCAGTTTAGCAAGTAACTCGTCGACGAAAATACTTCAAGTTGCTCGCTATCATTATCCTCTCTCTCCCATTGTTGCTTTTTTTTGGTGCCGTATTTGCGCTTATTTTGTTGAGTTTAGGTAGGGCTGTGGGATTCTGGATTGGGAGATCCGGAGCTTTGGTGTTCGGGGTTGCGGAGGGAGGTAAAGAGTACTCTGGAGTAGGCGTGAGTGATATGCTGTAATGAGTTGGAGTAGTTTTGTGGTGACGCGGTTTTGGCGGGTAGGACGCGAAGTGGCTTTCGCGGGGCGCAAAATGAGCAGCGGTATCATGGGAGCGTTGTATTCGTACTCCACTTGTGTAAAAGTCGGAAGAAGTCTGGAGGGTGGGCCAGTACAACGGAGTAGTCTAGTATGGGAAGCCTAATGAACAATGGAAATCAATGTAGATTAGTATCCGAGAGCAAACAGTGTACTATGCAATGGTATTCTGCCGCAAAAACTGGTGAGGGACGGTCAAGCTCTAGTACTTTGAGATAAGAAGCGGCCGAGGTGAGACTTACTATTGCGTCAAAAGAAAAGCCCCTCAGGATTAGTCCTGGTAACAAAGCGTTAGCCTATACCGCCTTATCACGATTTCGATACAAAACTAGGGTAAGAATCTTATTTGAACATACTAGCGCCCAGCCGGTCCTCACCAGTTCATACGGTACTCCCGAGTTATCTGGAAGAAGAAAGAGATATGTGAATAATTTTAAGCAGGAAGAATCACAAGAAGGCCAAGCATGCTGGGGGAGGGGCTCGGTGATACTGGCATCACAACATAAGGTAAGCGGTACGATCGGATACACTACCGGACTGTCAGATGGCTGGGTGCACTATGAGTACTCGAGTACTAGACGAGGTAACCGGGTAATGTTGTTGTGTTTTGTCATATGGCAGAGGACGTCTTCGTTTAGCGGTGGATTTATCGCATCCGGAGGCTCGCGAGAGACCTGCGCGGGTGGAGAGAACCAAGACTGGAAGTACCAAAAACCATTGATGGTTGACCGCCGCTTTCCTTTCGTCTCGGTTTGTTTTGCGAGCCGGGTTTTCGTCCTACGCAATTCCCTTGTTTGTACTTAGGAAAGAACGCCAGTCTCAGCAGAGACCCGACAGCTCTGCATTTAATTTTAGCTCTTGGGTAGTACTAGTAGTTGAAGGATATCTGTTTAACCCTGGATAAAGGATGTGGGAAGCGCTTGTTTGGCTGTGACCAACCTCGCAGTAAAAGGTGTCTCAGAAAGTTCTCGGCATGTACCGCTCAGGCATAACGAACTCGCCTGGGGTGGTAGTGCGGCTGCATCGGGCCCTGCGATTGGGGGAGAACTTGCGAAGGCGGCTGAAAACTTATGCAAGCCTCTTTGGACATCCTCTTGGGCGATTCAAAGGTCTGAAATCTGCTCCACAAACCAGTCAGGCTTGTTCGTTATATCTGAGATTTTACAGTATAGTAAGAGGTCCCTTCTAAAAAGGTATCGCTGAATGGGACGTTGAGCTTCAATGAAAATGCGGGAAGATTTATCTTAGCTGCCCAGGTCATAGGGATTTCTGGGTTCCTAGTGCAACGCCCGGAAGGAGCTAATGGAACAGATGTCAAAGGTTCGCCAGCCAAATATATCCCTGCCTCACCCGGAGAGCCTGATACCTGCACATGTAGGTCGTTAGTGACTTGTAAAATAAGCCTTTGTGAGTCTTGGCATTGGTGCATGCGGCAAGTACAGTCGCACCCCGTTGTCCCGGATGGCCAAAATCAGGATTTGACCGTCCGTGACATTGAAACATCCGGGAGAGTGAAATAGTTGATAAAAATGATATTTGAAAGAACTGAAAACCGAGTGATAATTGTGCAGGTATAGCTTGCAGCTATTGCATTTAAGGTTTAAATGAGGAGTAAAGCAACGAGAGAGAGAGAATTTAAGGAAACCTTCAGACACCGTACTCGAGACGAAGGATATTATCACAAACGATTATTTCAAATTTGTCACTCAGATCCGACCTGATGCCACCAGCAAGGCTTGAATACGGAAGTACAAATCGGAAGACAGCCCAAAAGCTCGGTCTGACACAGCTGCAAAAATAAGAGGTCTGTTGTCTGCGAATGAAAAATGCAAAAGTGAAACTTTCGAGCTTCGCCACCCTTGAGGAATGCCCCCGTCGACCTGACGGAAGATATATGGCTATTCTGAGTCTTTCAGATCACTTAAAGAACTGGGAGAAAACCTTTGCTGATGGTCCCCCAACTGGTAAGATTTACTCTATCCCATCTGTACATTTTATACCCAAGTCTCTTTTTTCAAGTATTGTTTTGTCTTGAATGCACTAGTAGAAATAAACTATAGGAAGCGAGAGAGATAGGATTGGTGATGAATAACATTTATAGGTCCCGGTGCCAATAAGCAGAATAACCAACCGTCTTGCTTTCCAATACTCAAGCACCAATTATCTATTTGGATTGAAACAGCAGCAGTTTTGGTAACTGATGAAATTATTAGTGTTCAATCTGAAGTGATAATGAATCAGCTTAGAGAGTGGGGGGTTGATGAAACCTATGAGCATTTTGATGTATCTTCTGGATGGTTTATTAGTTTAAATCAGGGTTTCAGATTGGAAGACTTACTCGGCATGGGCATTCCGCTGATGTTGATGAGAGCAAGCTCTTTCATGATCGTGCCTCTTTAGGCTAGTAGCTTGAGTCCTTTAGCTCTGAAGACATTTACCATGGTAATGAGAGTGGACTTGTCTTCAACAAACAGCCTAACTCCACCTATGTTCTACTCGCACCAAACAAGACTTCGAAGGGTGGAAAGGATCAGAAGACACGCATCATCACCTTTCCTGTTGTCAACCAGGCTGGAACTAACAAGAGAAAGGTCTGAAATATAGGAAGAGCTCAGACACCAAAGGCTTTTTGACAAAATCGGATAAATATAGTCAACCTCCCTGTGATTTACAGGTTTAACCGGAAGGCCAGGATGCCCAGTGGATTATGGTATAAGTTTATTCGTTCATTGAATGATGAGATGCGTGTTCAGCGTCGTCATATTGCTCATCTATCAGACAACTGCCCATCCTACCGACCCTCTGACCAACCCCCTATGGACTATGGTGGACCACCACCACCAGTTCTTACCAACATTACACTTATTTACCTTCCACCTTGCAAAACAGCATATTTACAGCCACGGGATATGGGTATAATTAAGGCTTTTAAGGTAGCCTACAGACGCCAGTATGCAGAATACATGGTGGAGAGATTTAATGAGTTTGGCGAGACCCCGCAAAAAATGGATATCTTCAACGCAATTTCTCTTATTGCCAGTGCATGGGATAGGATAACTCAGGGAACGATTCAAAAACTGTTGGCAAAAGGCGAATATTACCGGAGGAACTACAATAACAGTATCTGTCCAACCAGAATTGCTTTCCGCAGAAAAGGCCTTCATTACAGAGCAGCGGTCAGCCTGCTTGCGTGCCTTTCATGAAATGCAAGAACTAGGCGATTCCGACTACCAGAACTTCAACAAGGATATTGAAGACTTCTTTACCGACCAAAACTCTATGGAGCAAGCAACAGAGTCAAGCACTAGTGTCTCACTACCTGTTCAGCTTCCAGATCCAGGGTCTATTATGGAGAATGAAAACAGAAATGGGCTTCTCCAGCGACCAACGACTAGCACCCCTCCTCAAGACCTTGAGGACCTGTCCTGGGTGATGTGGTTGATAAAATAATTGTAGAATGTTGAGATAGTATGAATGAGGCAGCTGGGTGGATGGTGATATTGTGTGAGGAAGATGATGATATGTGTAGGAGGGAGAAAAGTAATGTGACATTGAGGTAATAGCATGTTATAGGTGCAAACACATGAACAAATAATCCAATCCTATGATATAAAGTAGAAAAAGCACCAACGAATAATAGGATATCATAGCAGGAATTCAGAAAATAATATAAATAATTAGTTGATTATGTAAGAACAAAGGGTGTAAATAATAAAGAAATAGAAATATATATTTAGAAGCAGCAATAAAATAAAGATAAAAAATGCAAACAGTATATAGAAAGCCTCATTAAAACCATTGACATCAGCAAAGAAAATACCTCGCGTTCTGTCTCTCCCCGCACACCCTGTGCGCCGGACGTTCCAAGCGCTTATAACGTAAACTCCTGTTCTGGGTGCGTCCCCCCAGGCTCATTCCGTCTGGAAGTGAAAGGGCCACGTCCAATACGTCCGGACGCATTGGACGCGGCCCTTTTTGCGTCCTGATGCATGTGACCCCCCCTGGCGCATCCACCCCCCTGATACTCTACCCCCAGCGCCCAGCCTCTTCATACCTTCACTCCTAATACACCTGTTCCCATGCTGCCCTTGTGCGGACGTCTTGCAGCCACGACATCTCTCCTCCCGGCCTCCCCCCCCGATACCCCCGCCCGCCAGCTCTCTTTCCATGATACCCTCTCTCCTTTAACCCTGTCACTAACCTCTCCCTGAATCCATTTCTCATCCAGAACCACACCAAAATCACCTCCGCTTCTCCCACACTCCTGGATTCCCTCAGTGCTTGCGCGTATTCGGTGGACGTTTTCCTGTTATTACTTCCTCCGCCCTCATCCCTCCCAATACCTTCAGCCCTTCCTCCTCCACCCTCTGATCCCAGCCCGTCTCCTCCCATATCCGGCGGACGTCCCCCCTCTCTTGCCCTTTCGTGCAGCTCTCTCCACAGCTCTCCACATTCTATCTCATCTACTCCATGCCTCTCGTGGCCTCCCCGGCCTCTGACAGTCCGCTCGCAGCCTCACACCGTCTTCCCCGGCCTCTTACAGTCCACTCGCGGGCTCCCACCGTCTTCCCCAGCTTATAACAGCCCCCCAGACTCATTCCTGTGCCTGTCAACCTACAGCTGCCCGCTAGACGACTTACCCAAGCCTGCCCAGTTTATAACCATCCGCCCGACACATTCCCATGCCTTCCGAACCTACAATTGCCCACTAGATGCCTTACTCATACTTGCGCAGCCTATAACCATCCGCGCAATTCATTCTCATGCCTTTCCTGCCCACCGACTCGCACACTATTCTTGTTTGACCATTCCTAACCCTTTTAGCACGCGTAGTTTAATTTAATTTAATTACATTAATATACACGATCAGCGAGTGGTGATAAAACCATTCTCCCTATCCCCTTGATCGATTTCTTCAACATGCGATTGCACCTCCCCAGGGTCTTTGAACTGCGCTGAACCAACAAGTGCTCCCGGATTGGGCCCGTGTTCTCGCCGCGGCTCCTGCCAACCATGTCCTCCTCCTGTATCCACGAGGCCGCCAACAGCCTCCAATTCATCCAGCTCTGTGTCACTACCAAACTCCCACCTCAATGCGTCCTCATCATTGTTATATCCCGCCGTCCTCTCAACCAGCTTTCCCTGCTCCTTCCCGATTCTGGCCTTCAATGTCGTCCTTATTCGCTGGATTATTCGACGTTGCCAAACTCTTCCCATTTTGCCCCAGGATCGTGTCTGACGTTCCGGCAGGGCTATCTATCCTTTAGCTACCCTTTCACCCACCTCAAGTACTTGCTATTGTCAAAAGTGTCCGGATGCCAGGGCCATCGGAGTATCCGGACACTTTCGAAACCTGCCAGTACACTTTGTTTGCCTTACCCCTGGAAGTGGCCCGTGTGAAAGCCATATTATCGATACAGATGCCAGTCCGCCAACATCGCAGTGAATGACATAATATGGCTTCTGTCAGGCAGATAAACGGGCCATCAATCTTATCCAGGAAACGCTCATCCGTCATGCCTTTCCTTTTCGGGCCAGAGTAATATTGGGCAAATATCACACCCGGAATCAGGGGTTCCCGGAATCTAAGAGAAATTGGGTGTCTGCCGGATTAGATTGATTTAGTCTTACTCCGATTACAAACAATCCCAACAAATGTCAAAAAGATACCTCATAGCTGCCCGGCGGGCACATGAACCTATCCTCCGCCAGTAGGTATTCCTCTCTTCGTGCACAGGCTGTTGGATCCTCAATATTGAGCTTATAGAATTCTATTATAGCCTTCTTTGCTGTATGCAGATACTGAGATCTGCAGCCACTATGCTTTGCCCGGATCTGCAAATAAGTGACCAGCGGCCACTCCATTTAGTCTAGGATAGGATGTCGATTATCAATTAAGGGTAACTTACCTGGTCATTTGAGAGCGGGGTAGCATCAGCAGAGTCAGGAAAGCCTAATTTGGTCCGGGCATTGGTCCAACATGTGCGGCCTTCTTCGGACAGGGTAATTGGGTCCGGAAATGGATTGACGAAGATCGTCTAGTCCCACATCACGTCACGGGATCTGGCCAGAATGGTACGCTCAAGCCCGCTTGGCCTATTTCGCCTACTGCTGGCTTGCTCTCCTCCGCTATTGAATTCCCGCACGGTTGGATCTGGGTGACTTGGGGTTATTACCGGCATCGAAAGTGTATTGAAGTGTGTTGGCGAATGCAAGTGAATGGCAGATGTACAACCATTTCAGCTAACTCGTACTTGAGCAGACTTTCTCCGTCCGGGGTAACTAATCCTCCTGCTGGAATTCTGGGTATTCCCGGGGGTGATTGTCAGTATTGAGCGCTGCGAGCTAAGAAACTCACGCCCAATTGGTCTTTGCGCTCCCCAGGCCGATGGATGATTCATATCGTCCCCATGCTGGCCTAACTCTTTCTCCTCACTCTCCTCACTCTCCTCACTCTGGCCATCATTACCCTCATATTCCCTATCATTAGAGTCTAGACTCTCATCCGCTGACTCTAAGACCTGCTGCCAGTTGTACAGGACAGGCTCTGGTACCTGGAGTCGTGAAGAAGCTGGCTCCCGCACGGCATCCTTCCTCCTATGTACAGCGGACCCAGCCATAACAGACTCAGGACTGGGTAATGTTATTATAGTTAATCCGTCCCTAGACCCTGATCCCCGGAAACATCTGCAAAGGACCTCTGTTCCCCTTTGCCTTTCCTGCCTCGATGAATGCGCTCAGGCCATCATAAGCCGCGGCTGTTGTTGTGACATAGTATGCAGGTGAATAGTGATAGAAGAGAATTGCAGTGTATCATGTTGAGGTGCAGGTGGTGTTAGGAAGCCTCTATTGGTAGGTAGCTAAGGGAACGAGATGGGGTGTGAACGTGGAAGATCGAAATGGTCGGCCCAGCTTTATTAAGAACTAAGGACATTCACGGTTCATCACTGGCTTTCAACTCCGCTGGCGTCAGTACACACCGCGCGTCCAAATTGCAGGTTGATACCTGATATAGGAATTTGCACCCGAAGACTCGACTGCGGTGCGATTTCACTGGGCAAATACGCGTGTTAGGTACTTGGGGTTCCTGAACCAGATGAAAAAAGGTTTATCAGAATGTACCAACTAATCTGGTTTGAGTAGGTCTGCCAAGCGGACAGAAACAAATGCGGGTACGGCTAGGGCTCGGGCCCGGACGCTAATGGCAGAAAGTGAAAGCTGCTGCTAAGGCTTAACGGATGGGATATAAGATGAAAAGCTAGGATAGGAATAGTAATGAAATAGGCAACCCTGAACGAAAAACAGCTAGAGAAGAACAAGAATTATCCGCACAAGTCCAAAGAGCAAACCGCTAAAGCCAGCAGAGAAAACATACACCAAAGGAAAGAGAGCTGGAAAAGAGCAAGAATGATCTGCGAAGATACCAAGAGCAGGTCCCACGAGCCGACCCGGTAAACGCAGAACAGCTCATGGCAAACAAGAATGGTCTGCAAAACTCTAAGAGGGACCCCATTGAGCAACAAAGTGTCCGTAGACTACATTGGGTTTGGGTAAGCCGGAACGGCAACAGCCGGGCCAATCCAAACAAGAAATGTGTGGGAAAAAATACATGGATAACTCGCAAAACTCTAAAAGTTAAACTCCAAATGAAAAACACCCAAAGGAAAGAGCCGCAGGATCTGCGGACAGTCGCAGGTCTAAATTAAGTATACTGATTAGGGCAAGCAGCCCAGACGTGGGGGGCTAATCTAAAACAGAAATAGTCAGGAAACAGCGAGAATAGCATGAACTCTAGAAGCCAAAATGAAAATACCAAAAGGAAAGGTCGAAGGGTCCATCGTGGCCTAGTACTTGTAAATTGCTTGAAATGGACCTGCATCCTCACCTAGCGAGACATCAGCCACATTGGTCGGGGCAGGAGAGCTTTGTTCGCAGAGCTAGTGAGCCAGGACAGAAATGGACTTAAGCGGACTCCCAACGCCTGTTTCTGCCAGAACTGCCGCAGACCTTGCCAACAGAATGGATGAAAAACCTGGTAGTCGTAACCGGAACTTACAAGGTGTAGAGTATGCACTTGAGTCGGTTGGGGAGTCAGCGGGCAGGCTTAATTCTCGTCCAACTTCTTCAGCTGTCGGAATATCCGCACACACATCGCCAGTATGTGGATCCTCAGAGGGGGAATCGCTTCTGCCGGGCGTATCAACCTGTGTCGCCAATGTGTTGACAGGCTGCTCGGCCCCTGAGGCCAGCATCAAGTGATGCGCAGCTGACCTTCTGCCCTCTGCCTGCTCAGAGGCTGCAGACGCATGATAGTGACCTGGATTGAGAGAAAACGGAGACGGACTGTTTGTCGGACTAGTCCTGTCAGCCAGTTGCCAACTCAGATTATGCACCCCATCGCGTGTGTCTGGCTCAATCTGAATGCCGGCACCGATTGCCCCCACCTGGCGGGCCACCTTCCTCTAGGGTTCCGGACTTCTATCTGAACTGTATGGCTCATTGGCCTCTTGCATGACCGCCAGGTTGCGTTTACCACTGTGATTAGCTTGCGTCCGGGATGCTTTCTTTAGGTCAGTTTCCCGTTCTCCTTGTCTACTAGACCTCAAAACATGAGCGCCCATGTTAGCACGAGGGACAGAAGCTTGTGTGCCAGACATATTCGAGCCCTATCTTCTGAAGGCAGTGGGCAAACGTTTTCAAGAGGCTCAAGGTCAGTTAGAAAACTTCGTCGAAGAGAAATAGTTGATTTTGCAAGAAGAGATTGTCAATAGTGCGAATGCATGGATGCGGGAACAGCAGAATGCGCTCCATCGGCAAGCCATGTCGGTGCAGATGTTAAAGGGAAGAGTAGCAGCCCTCGAACAAGCCCAACGCGAAAACCATGACATTGACCTTGAGAATCATGTTGTGAGGAGAGCAGCTCCACCGTTACCTTTGGTGCAAGCACCCCCTGTTCACTACGGTGCGGAATTGGCACAGTATATGGTTGATGAAAGATATGAGTCCTTTCTGACCGAGCTTGCATCACAAAACTTGCGGCAGCAAATGCCGTAGATGCCCAACAGCAGTGGTTTAGGGAGCAACAACAACACCTTGCTCAATCCGCATCACAGCTATCCCCTTTGAAAACCGCAATCGCCCAAGTCCTCAGTTCGAGAGGGTAAACCCGTGCCGCCGTTACTGGCCTAGGTAAAGCACGGGAGCGACAAAAGGTTAGCCAGGAACGGAGCACTGGCGCTGGTTCTGGTGGTGTGTCACCTCAACCGGCAACCCCTGCTAGCAATCCCCAGGTGGCTGCCCTCCTAGTAGTCGAACCAAGAACCCCTCTGATTGTAGTAGAAGACGAACGTCCTTTTGATGTCGCTGCATCGACTCCTTTGCCAGCGACACCTCACAACCCAACGGCCTTTGCTCCCGCAACAGTGCCTGCGGCTCCGGAAAAACCTTCAGGTAATGCGGGATGGGGCGGATTTCCGTGGCCAGCAGCGCAGTCAGCTACACCTTATTTTTCTGCTGGTTGTACGATCAAGGGAGAAGGCAGGGAACTCACTTAGACTCATCGGGTACCTTGTCTACGAAGCGAGGATGAACCTATTGTACTTCCTCCCAGTCCTGAGCCAGTACCTTCGAAGATGAAAAAGATCTGTTGCTCCTATTGTGATGCATCAACGCATATAGCCTTGCACGATTGTTGGAATTTCAATAAGAAATTCCCACCCCCACAGAATACCACCAACCGACCTCCTATATCTTCGACTATGTCAATACCCCGTTCCGATAGAATGGATGAAGATAGTGAGGAAGGATCGAGATTTAGTGGGTATGATAGGCCTAGGTCTACCGGAGGTAGAAATACCGCAGGTAGAGGTGGAGACGGAGGAAGAATTCGGCCGAGAGGTGGCAATGTTGCTGGTGGAGGAGACCCGTGTGATTCCGACCCCTCTTCCGATAGGGCCAACTCCGCCTCCCCACCATTCGATCCGCGCAAAATCCTTGGTAGTCGTGTGGACCACGGGGATGAGGCAAGGACGGCGAAGTATGATAAACGGTTAAGGCGACTTCTGAAGCTTCGCAAGACACAACGGAATAGCAAGGGATCCGCTCACAAGCCCAAAAAGCGTGAGCGCCTTGGGGTAGACCCTTTGGATGGTGACCCTAAAGACACCCAACGTTTCATACAAGATGTCGAGATTAAGCTAAACTATTTCAGAGGATCCCTCGTAGATGATATGGATAAAATTAGCCTCCCCATTCCCCTCCTTCGTGCCTGAGCCAAAGAATGGTACCTTAGCATCCATGTCTATATCAATAAGGATGTAGCCATCCATGACCAGAGGCCGTTTGACCCAAATAATGTTCTTCGAACATGGGAAGGCTTTCACAAGCGGCTGGTATCTAGTTTTGGTGGCCACTCAGATCGAGATCGTGCTCTTCGTGAGTGGAATGGTTTATCCATGCAGCCAGGAAAGTTGGATCTGTTCGTAGATGAAGTAATCCGGCTGGCAAATAAGTTGAAATATGGTGGGGACTATGTGAAGGATATGGCTCGCGTGGGGATGACAACTGATCTCTGTAATGCGTGGGCTATGAAGACTCCACACCCCAAAGACTATGTTGACTACCTAAACCTTCTGGAAAATACAGGTCATCAGTTACAAGATGTCGCTTCTTTCAACCGTACTGTTGGCAGAGCAAAAAACTCCTCTCATCGTGACAAGAGCGACGATAGGCATACCTCCACTAGAAGCAGAGAAAGGAGAGAGAAGGTTCGGGCCCTCGTAATCCCAAACATACCAACCCAGCGCCGCGGTCTTTCCGACCGCCAGAATCAGAGCATGCAAAAGCGCATAAAGATATAGCGCAAACTCTGATCAATCCTCGCAAACGGTGGAACCAATGCTCACCCTGTGGAGATCCGAAACACTTCTGGCGCAAATGTCAGGCAGCCACTCCTGTTGTGGCCTCGGCCAAGCTTCAGCGTAAGCGAACCATTAATGAGGCAGGACACCATGACCGTGCTTCGATTCCGAAAGCAAGACGCATTGAAGCTCCTCCACCCGCTGTTAAACCAGTAGAGGCACAGATTCGCGGATCGGCTCCGCAAATAGTCGAAGTGGATACGGATGCGTCGGACTAGGTAAGGCCCTACCTCTATCCTTTAGTTTTAGAAAAGCACTGACTCCAGGTCCATGCCCAGATGGCATGAAGGGCGGAAATGGAAGATGTGGACCGTATGTTCCTCCCTCAAAGAACCTACAAGCTGAAACCAATATGTATTATAGGAATGACCGGGTGGATTGGTTTTCTTTCGGATGTTTTGGAGATGGTTACGGCTCTTTCTTTGGTATTTATGTTGATTTCATTTCTTATCTAATTTTGCGAAAGTTTGCTTTATTTTCATATGGAAGGAAATGATGTTGGGCTTACGTTTTGAGTTATGAGGGTTATCATTTTGATTTCGTCAGGCTGGACTTGGCTTACCAATTTAAGTTATTCTGGAAGTTTACCTGAGGAGGGTTAAGGACCTGCAATCATGCTGGCGTGATAGTAAACCCCCAAGCTATTTGAAACCATGTAATTGTACCCATTTGATAACGTCTCACGACCCGCTGTGGCCGCTCTTGTATTGGAAGGCAAGAGATATTGAGCAGTAATCCCTGGAAAACATCACCACATACCTGATACTAACCAACAATGTTTAGCGACGAGAGACCAGCTAAGCCGTTGAGGCTTGCAGGTCCTCCGCCACACACTAGGTCTATACATGTGAATGTAAGGCTCAAGTGGAGCCACAATGGGAAGAAACAGAGCAAAGAGGCTCTATTATTGTTGGATAGTGGCGCTACGTGCGTAGTATGAAGTAGTACTTGGGTTAGCAATGCCCAGCTACCATGTATACGTCGGGAGACTCCGACACCTATTTCTGATGCAGGCGGGAATCACAGCCCTGGTTCAGGTCCCCACTGTACAAAGACAGTTGATATGTCAATAGGAGACCATACCAATAAGATGAGATTTGAGCTTGCCGATACGCCTTCAGGACACCTGGACGGTTATCTGCAGATGGCATGGTTGAAGGACCACAACCCAGATATCAACTGGGAAAGGGGAAGTCTGAAGTGGCGCTCAGACTATTGTAAGACCCATTGTCTCCGAAGCAAGAGTCGCATAGAGTTTATTACCTGCGAGGAACTCTTAGCCGAAGATCCCACCAACATGTTTGTATGTGGGATGCGCCTTTGGACAGGTGAAGATGGAGAAGACATAAGTCTTAAAATGCTGCCAGAATACCAGGATTACGCTGATATATTCAGCGAAGAAAAGATCAATGTCTTGCCAAAGCATACCGAGTATGACCACCGCATTGACTTGGTCCCGGGCTCTGACTTGCCCAAAAACCAGATATACCCGCTCACCGTTCGGGAGCTACAGGTGTTAAAGGAGTATATCAACGAGATGGAACAGTCCGGCAAGATCCGGAGATCATCCGCTCCGATAGGTGCTCCCATCCTGTTTGTACCGAAGCCTGATGGAACACTTCGGTTATGTGTTGATTACCGAGGGTTAAATAAGATTACTATTAAGAATAAGTATCCATTACCCTTGATGAACGAGCT